>Ga0209386_1000254_pt1 | contig 27396 bp, 20 predicted proteins | sample NGEPertwo_FD_184510 | JGI IMG/M metagenome (GOLD analysis project Ga0209386, IMG submission 184510) | Arctic peat soil microbial communities from the Barrow Environmental Observatory site, Barrow, Alaska, USA - NGEE Permafrost154B-two... | ecosystem: Environmental > Terrestrial > Soil > Wetlands...
ATGTTTAGTGATAGAGGTCTAACGTGTCAACTAATTCACCTGAACAATATGATGTAAGTTATCAAAGAACGTTCGAGTTGGGTTTGAACCATCAACCCTAGCTCTATCTTACAAGGGAGGAAGTATAATACTTGCTCCTTTTTGGTTCAATGGACCGATTCTTGTGGTTAAATATGTAGGTTAAGGCCTTAAGCCTTAATGTTTGAGATGGTCATCTACGTTGCAATGGTCCTGTATGCTGAAATAGAATAAGGTTAGGAATGGGAGACACTTTGTTTGAGGGGGTATTTTAGTCGTCATTGGTGGTGTTCTTGCTGCCTTGTCGCCGCCTCTCAGTGTCACTCAAGAGGGTCATTCCCCCATGAAAGTTGAGCGGAAAGGCACATATAAAATTTAACGATAAAACCAGGATGTTTTTGTTATAATAATATAGAGTTATAAAGGAGGAGAGACAATGGCGGTCTTCAAGGAAATCACATCTTCTCAACAATTGGGAGATATTTTGGATGAATCTGGACGGCATCAGGTCGTACTTTTTAAACATAGTACGACCTGTTCTACCAGTATCCGTGCTTGGCGTCAAGTGCAGAATTTTATCAAGGAAAGTTCTGGTGAGGTTTTGGTAGGGATGATCAACGTGGTGGACTCCCGTCGGGTTTCCAATCAAGTGGCAGACGAATTAGGGATTGAACATCAATCCCCTCAAGTATTTCTTATCAGTCAACGGAAGGTCTTATGGCATGGCTCACACAATGAAGTGACTCAAGCCAATTTAATAAAGGCCATGAAATAAAACCGCTGCCAATAAACGAATCGATTCGATAATATTTTTATACTCCCAATCAAGATTGGGAGTATAAAAGAAAGGTGATAGGATCTCATAGTTACTATGAATTCCTATCACCTTTTTAGTGTGAGGTGTGTAAGCGTATAATACGCACTTCTAAAGGTCATTATTTCTTGTTTTTGAGTGCTCGCAATTTAACAACCGTAGAGGTTCCTTGCTGGGTAAGTTCAATAAGCTCTGCGCCATCGAGAGAGACGTAGTTTTCATCCCCCTGCAGTTTAATCTCTTCTAATTGGCCAGTTGTCACAATATAGGCAGTCTGATTATTATAGACAATGACTTGGCCTTTTGAACTGATGAGCATGCGTGTATTCTTGAAAGGAATTGAGCCTTCCCATTCAGTTTCTAGTGTAGGATTACTTTTCAACTCAGAGCGGTCTGAAGTGGTTTTTATCTTTACCAGTTCATCGTTTATGACCTCACCAATAAAAACTTTTCCATCTCTAATGCCTAAGATGGTATCATCCGAGTTCTTAGAGATGGTTCGACGCTCCGTACCATCCAACGCAACGACTTGACTGGTTTTGCCAACTTTACTATCAATATAGACTGTACCATAGCGATCTGAAGCAGCAATATTATCGATAGCCTCTCCGGATTTATTCAGAGTCTCTACATCTTTCATGACATCAATTTGCATTAATAGTTGCGTTGATTCGTTTTTAACGGTGAGATAAATCATATTAGAAGACGTTGAGAAAACCAAGTTCTCTATTTTTCCGCCTCTGGGTAAATTGTCAATTGATTGGTTAAAACGATCATCTGGAAGGGTCGTCTCATCGTCACTATCTCCAAGTTCAAGTGAATACAATTCTGTAATTTGAGGATTTCCATATCTTTTTTCTATCCTAGGTTCGACTGGAATCACTTTCTCTATTTTTTGGTTGGGGTCTTCAGTGTTTTTGATCTGAGGGGTTTTGACAGTGGCTTTAGGATACACCGTAACGGATGTTACTTCATTGGGATTTTTCTTGGCATAGAAATAAACTAATGTATTCCGATCAGGCAACCATTGGTACGTACAAACTCCCATCGTCTTGTCGGTGGTAGAAGGGGATTTTTTTTCAAAAACTTGCTTTCCCTTTTTAAGATTAAATATTTTGAAGGTGCCGTTCTCAGTATAGGCTAAATAATCCTTGGCGTAGGATAATTGAATGTTTTGCAGATCAGAACCAGGGATCGTAGCAGTGAGGTCAAGCGTGATGGGTTCCTTTAAGACAGGGGTCATAACTTTTTGAACTTCTCTGTTCAAAAAGAAGTACCCTCCACTCTGCAATAATAGCGAGACTAATGTCCAAACAAATATGATGCGCAGTGTTCGCATAGCTTTAATGCTCCTTTCTTAGCAGTATTTTATGGCGTAATAACAAAGGCCGTAGGAATATAGCGTTCACCAAAAATATTCCAAAGGCGATTGATGACTTTGCCGTTATAGACCATTTCAGAGGAAGAACCACCATCGAGATTGACAGCGGTCACGGCATGATAATCTTCAAAGACATTCATAAGGTCTCTTAAGGTCGCGCCGATACTCCACGTGGGCTGACGTCCATCAATGACGACAAAAATAACGGTTCCATCTGCCATTTGTCCAATCCCAGTCCGGGGAGCAATGCCCCAATTGCCATCCCCTTTAAGCACAGATTTCCCATTGACAATAAGATTAGGCCAAAAAGCGATCACTTCGCGCATGTTTTTTGATTTTAAATCTTGGGCAGTCATCTCACCGAGTATTAATTTCCCTTTGTCGTCGAACCCTGCGATGTTAACCGCTCTGTCTCCCACGTTGTTATGGACCAGTTGTCCGTTGTGCATCGTTAAACCGTCAGGGAACGCTCCGTTTCCTTTGCCTGAGGGATCATAGAAACCGCCAGCATTGATTCCAGCAATGCCTCCCATATCCTTAACGAGATCGGTGACACGTTCTCCTGTGACACCAATTTCTTTAGTGACTGCTAATTTAACTCGTTTTGGGTCTTTAATTAACATGACTTTACCTTTGAAGCTTGCACCCTTAATATCTTCAATGGTGATACCCGTACCCGAATCTGAAACGACTTTGGTGCTACTGATTATTTGCCCTATGTTGACGCCTTGTTCATCATTAAGGTTCATAATCCGATCTATTTCTGCTTGAGACAGAAAAAACTGAACAACCTGTGGATGTCGAGAGGTTGCAACCGTGGCAACCGCCATTGTTTTGAGGGACTCGAAAGGTCCCCAGAATACTACAAAGGGAGCCAGTATTGACGCAAAAATTAGGTTATAGCCAATAAAGGCTAGAACCATTTTTATTCTTATTTTACCCTTTTTTCTCATATAACTTTCTTTCTCCTTCTTTCAGTTGAGCTCTAAACGTTGACTTTCACAACGATATTTTACAATAACTCTGCTTAGTATAACAAAACAACTATAGTCAATCAAGAAAGTTCTAGTGTCAATTTTAGGGAATGGCCCACTTTCTTGAATAGATCAAGCAATATAGAGATAAGTTAATAAAATATATTATTTGAACTATTAAGGAGATGGAATTATGAACACGAATTGCGCAAAGTGCAAGGCTGAAATTTCAAGCGAGGATGTATACGAGGACCATGGCTTAAAAATCTGTGAGGATTGTAAAATTAAGGCGACACAATCTCCCCCTGAGTCCTGCGCAAACACGAAAAATATGCCAAAGTAAAACTAATAAGCGCCGTCAGCACTAAGCTGAAGGCGCTTATTAGTTGTTTAGGACAATACAAATATCTAGAAATGGTCTATGATATACTTTGTTAAATAGTTGGCACAACGGTTCCATCAGATTTGAGGGGAGATTTCATGCGTCTTTTTAGGGATTTAATGTGGTTTTTCAGATTAGAGAAGAAAAGCTACAGCATGGGTATTTTTGTTTTATTAATAGTAGCCTTGATCAATCTGTTTCCGCCCTATGTGGTTGGGGTCATCGTTGACGGTGTTGACAAGAGAAATATGACAGAGGAGATCTTGCTTAAGTGGAGTTTGCTATTATTAGGTGCAGGCTTCTTGGCCTATGGGTTACGGTATGCTTGGCGTTTAACGATATTCGGAGCTTCTAGTCGACTGGGGCAGTTGCTCAGGAGACAGCTTTTTAAACACCTCACTCAGTTGTCTCCGCAGTTTTATCAGGAGCACCGAACGGGAGATTTAATGGCGCATGCCACCAACGACATTCAAGCCATTGAGATGACTGCAGGGGTGGGCGTTTTGACACTGGTTGATTCTCTGACAACAGGGAGTCTGGTGATCTTGTCAATGGCCTATTTTATCAGTTGGAAACTTACACTGATTACGTTATTGCCTATGCCGTTGATGGCCTGGTCAACCAGTTATTATGGCACTTTGTTACATAAAAGGTTTCATAAGGCACAGGAGGCTTTTTCTGATCTAAATAATAAAGTCTTGGAAAACATCTCAGGAGTCAGAGTTGTTAGAGCGTTTGGTGAGGAAGAAGCTGAGAAAAAGGCCTTTCGAACCTTATCAGCAGACGTTGTGGATAAGAATTTTGCAGTGGCCAAAGTGGATGCTCTGTTTGACCCTACGATCCAATTGATTATTGGAATTTCATTTTTTCTCGCCATCTCCTTTGGAGCAAAAGAAGTGGTTGATGGGCGTTTAAGCTTTGGGCAGTTAACTCAGTTTACGATTTATTTGGGAGCGTTTATTTGGCCGATGCTGGCCTTTGGATGGTTGTTCAACATTCTAGAACGTGGGCGAGCCTCTTATGACCGTGTGAATACGCTACTGACAATTAAACATGAGATTGTCGAACGTGAAGGGGTGACGGATCGTGTCCCCCATGGAGAAATAACCTATCGTGGGGTCTCGTTCACTTATCCAAGAACGCACCAACAGGTTCTCAAAGAAATTAACGTCACAGTCAAACCTGGTCAAACGTTAGGGATTGTTGGAAAGACAGGTAGTGGTAAGACGACATTTTTTCGCCTTCTCATGCGAGAGTTTGATCTGTTACAAGGGGATCTTCGTATAGGCGATCATTCGATCTATGATGTAACACTTGGAGCCTTGAGGACATCGATTGGGTATGTTCCTCAGGATAATTTTCTGTTTTCAACGTCAATTGCGGAGAACATTGCGTTCGGTAAACCAGAGGCCACGCTGGAGGAAATCAGAAGCGTTGCCGAGATAGCGGCCATTCACGAGGATATTACGCGTTTTGAAGAAAATTACGACACCTTGGTCGGCGATCGGGGGGTGACCCTTTCTGGAGGACAAAAACAGAGAATATCAATCGCTAGGGCTCTCTTACTTAAACCTGACATTCTTATTCTTGATGATTCTCTGTCAGCAGTGGATGCCAAGACAGAAAAAGCAATTTTACAAGCATTAAAGGAGACTCGAAATCAAAAAACAACGCTTATTTCCTCCCATCGTTTGAGTGCCATTGAACATGCTGACTTGATTATTGTTCTTCACAACGGGATGCTCACTGAGCGTGGCTCACATACCGAACTCATGGCAATCCAGGGTTGGTATGCTTCCACCTATCAAAGTCAGCAATTAGAGTCTCTGATTGAAGAAGGGGGAGTGTGATATGGTCATTCGGCGTTTATTGACATATCTTAAACCCCATTACAAAGCGTTGAGTGTAACTTTTGTGATCCTAGTACTTGCCACCCTTGCGGATGTCCTTGGCCCTATTTTAGTAAAAATATTTCTCGATCGCCATCTCATGCCTCGCTCCTTTGACCAACAGGCATTATGGCTTTTGGGGGGAGGGTATTTGGGGCTACATATATTTTCCGTGGGTCTACACTATTATCAATTGGTGAGTTTTAATCGAATTGCCCTAACAGTCATTCAACAATTACGCATCGATGTCTTCAACCATGTTCAACGCTTGGGGCTAGTAGTTTTCGACAAAACCCCCACGGGCGCGTTAGTTTCTAGAATTACAAATGATACTGAAGCGATCAAGGAATTATTCGTAGGCGTTCTTGTGGCTCTAGTGCAAAATTTTGTTTTTCTGGTGGGTGTTTTTATTGCCATGTTTAGCTTGGATGTTCGTTTGGCGACCTTTTGCCTTGCCTTGCTTCCGATAATCGTCTGTTTGATGGTTGTGTACCGAAAGGTTAGTACAAAGGTATATCGAACCATGCGGAAAGAACTGAGCGGTCTCAATGCCAAATTGAATGAATCCATCCAAGGGATGAATATTGTGCAGGCTATGCGCCAGGAAAAGCGCTTCAGAGCAGAGTTCGCTAAGATTAATCATGCCTATTACCAGTCCAACGTTACCAATATTCGATTGGAAAGCTTGTTTGTTCGTCCGGCAGTTGATTTAATCTATACTTTTGCCCTTATCCTTGTTTTAAACTTCTTTGGGCTTCAGTCGTTGCATGAACCGATCCAAATCGGGGTGCTTTATGCCTTTATCAACTACCTTGATCGCTTCTTTGAACCAGTTAATACCATGATGCAACGATTGTCTCAGTTTCAACAGTCCTTAGTTGCAGCCGAACGTGTATTTGAACTGTTGGATGATGGTCGGGTGATTAGGAAGGTCATAAAAGCTGTATCTCCCTCGATCCTCGATGGACAGATAGAATTCAAGAATGTTAGTTTTTCCTATGACGGTGGGAGAGACGTCTTAAAGAACATCAGTTTTACCGCCTATTCAGGACAGACGGTGGCTCTGGTAGGACATACTGGCAGCGGAAAGAGTACGATTGCTAATCTCCTCATGCGTTTCTATCCTGTCACGCATGGGGAAATCCTCGTAGATGGAGCACCTTTATCAGAGTTTTCCGATGATGAGCTACGCGCTAAAGTTGGACTTGTGGCCCAGGATCCCTTTTTGTTCGTGGGGAATATTGCCAATAATATTGCCCTCTCCAGACCAGCCGTGAGTGAGCAGGTAGTTGGGGAAGCGGCATCATTTGTGCAGGCGGATGAATTCATTATGAAACTCCCGCAGGGTTTCAAAGAACCGATTGGAGAACGAGGCGCAACTTTATCAAGCGGGCAGCGTCAACTCATTTGTTTTGCTCGTACTATAGCAGGAAAACCCAAAATACTAGTCTTAGATGAAGCAACCGCAAGTGTGGATACCGAAACAGAAGAAGCGATTAAGACGGCCCTTGAAAAGATGCGCCAAGGCCGAACCACCATTGCGATTGCCCATCGGCTCTCAACCATACAAGATTCTGACCTCATCTTGGTACTACACAGTGGAAAGATTATTGAAAGGGGTACGCACATGGAACTTTTACTATCAAAAGGACTTTATCACAAGATGTTTACGATGCAACAAGGTACGATGTAGCTTGAACACCGGCGAAATTGTTTAAGTAAAGGGACAATGTGTTAAGAATTATCATTATTGTCCAAGGGAATGAACACCCAGGCGACAAGGTATGCTAAAAAGCCCGTGCCTGCTACGAAGAGAAGAAGAATTGCTCCCATCCTGACCAGGCTTGGGTCAAGTTCAAAATACTCTGCGATGCCCCCACAGACGCCACCTATTTTGTTATCCAAGCTAGATCGATACAAGCGTTTTGACATATCATTTCCTCCTTTTTGAATAATATTATCACTAATAATAATACTAAAGTTATCAGCAGTTTAGTGTCCTTCTACATCTTAATACGACCGAAGTGAATTAAATGTTACAGGTCAAAGCAATTGATTACAAATTTATGTAAATTAATGAAGGTATAAACCAGTGTTTAATAGAATAGATAAAGTAATCTAAACAGCGTAATACGGTGCTATGATACAGGACCAAGAAGTGTTGCTTAATCAACATTTCTAAGGCAGTTTTGTGTCATATTATTATTATTGTGGAATAGGTAAGTTAAGTATTGGAGGAAACAGATTGTATGTTTACGGATAAAGAAAGTTTTAAGCAAGCCTATATCATGAAAGTGAATCAGGGGGAAGGGATCGTATTAGATGACGCGACCCAATGGGATAAATTTGTTGCACTCGTCGCATTGTTAAAAGAAAAAATGAGTTATCATCGGAGCATAAACAAAAAATCTATGACAAAGGGAAAACAGGTTTATTATTTTTCAATGGAGTTTTTGATTGGTAAACTGCTTCACAATTATTTGGTGAATTTTAAAATAGAGGAACTCGTGAGAGAAAGTTTGTTAGAGCTGAGTATTAATCTTGATGATTTATTAGAACAAGAAGTTGATCCTGGCTTAGGTAATGGGGGTTTAGGAAGATTGGCTGCGTGCTTTTTAGACTCTATGGCTTTCTTAGGAATAGAGGGACATGGTAATGGAATTCGGTATAAGTATGGTTTATTTGAACAAAAAATAGTGGGTGGCAATCAAGTTGAGGTAGCGGATAATTGGCTTAAAAATGGATATCCTTGGGAACTACGAAAACCTGATAAGGCCGTTGTGATAAAATTTAAAGGCAATGTGAGAACTAGGACTATTGAGGGGAAAACGTCCTTTATACACGAGAACTATGAATCAGTGCTTGCAGTACCCTATGATGTCCCCATTATGAGCTATGATAATCCTTTGTACATTAACAACTTAAGGTTATGGAGTGCAGAAACGACGAGTGGAGAACTAGATTTAGCCTGTTTCAATCGTGGGGAGTATAATCAGGCTACGAGCAATAGATCAGAAGTTGAGTCTATTTCCTATATTCTCTATCCAGACGATAGTAGTCCCGCCGGAAGAGAGTTAAGGCTTAAACAAGAATATTTTTTTGTTGCCGCAGGGCTAGGTTCCATTATAAGGAGTTATAAAAAGAGGAACCATTCAAATTCATTGCATGACTTTTCGCGACGCGTTTCCGTTCATATAAATGATACTCACCCAGTTTTATGTATTCCTGAGCTGATGCGCCTCTTCATTGATGAAGAAGGAATGGGCTGGGATGAGGCCTGGAATATCACAGTGAACACCGTATCTTTTACGAATCATACCATTATGCCGGAGGCCATGGAAAAATGGTCGATTGATCTACTCAGTGGCCTTCTACCAAGGATTTATCAGATTATTGAAGAGATAGATCGAAGATTTAAGGAAGATTTAATCGCAAGATTTATGAATGATGGTGAAGTGATTAACAAAACTGAGATTCTCAAAGATGGCTATGTCTACATGGCCAATTTGGCTATTATTGGGAGTTCGTCGGTGAACGGGGTTGCACAATTACACACTAAGATTCTCAAGGATGTGGTGTTTAAAGATTATTATCGCATTTTTGGTTATAAATTTAATAATAAAACGAACGGTGTTAATTACAGGAGATTTCTCTTAGCAGCTAATCCTAAATTGTCTCACTTGATCACGGAGGCAATCGGTGATATGTGGAAGCAAGATGCCGGAGAACTCAAGAAACTTCAAGTATTCAAGAATGATCCCAGCTTTTTGGACCAAATGGCGAAAGTGAAATACGAAAACAAATGTCGCTTGGCTGAAAGGATTAAGGCTAAACAAGGAATTGTCCTTGACCCTATGTCGATTTTTGATGTTCAAGTAAAGAGAATCCATGCCTACAAAAGGCAATTACTCAATGTTCTAAAGATCATGCACTTATATAATAAGGCTCTCAACGATCCGAATTCCTTGAAGGGTTCTCAGACCTTTATTTTCGGTGGAAAAGCTGCACCGGGGTATCATTATGCGAAAGTCGTAATTAAGCTTATTAATGCACTCAGTGAGAAGATAGAACATGATCCTTTAGTCAATCAAAAACTAAAAGTGGTTTTTATTGAGAATTTTAATGTGACGCAGGCCGAGCTTATTTACCCTGCGGCAGATATTAGTGAACAGATATCTACGGCAAGTAAAGAAGCTTCAGGTACCGGGAATATGAAATTTATGATGAATGGCGCTATAACCTTAGGAACTTTAGATGGCGCCAATGTGGAAATTAAGGAAGCGGTCGGTGCCGATAATATCTTCATTTTTGGGCTAACAGCCGAACAAGTCATGGACTACGCTCGTGTAGGGGGTTATAAATCTTGGGATGAATACCACGCTAACTCCGATATTCGAACGTGTGTGAATCAATTAAGTAGTGGCTTTTTCGACAACATGGGAGGAGAATTCAGAGTTTTATTTGACTCTCTGATGATCTATAACGATGAATTCTTTGTTTTAAAAGACTTTCATTCTTATCTTGAAATGCATGACAAGCTACAGATGCTTCATCTAAATCAAAAGTCTTGGAACGCAATGTCCCTTGTCAACATCGCCAACTCAGGACGATTCTCAAGTGATCGAACCATCAGAGAATATGCGGATTGGATATGGAAGGTTAGATATCGAAACATTAACGATAATAGTCTTATTAAATAGTTTGCAAGACAGATTCATTATTTATGAGGACGGTGAGCTAAGTTGAAACAGCAGGAATGTGTAGCTTTACTACTAGCAGGTGGGCAAGGAAGTAGACTAAATGGTCTAACCCTAAATCGGGCTAAACCAGCAGTTTCTTTTTGTGGTAAGTATAGAATCATAGACTTCAGCTTGAGTAATTGCACCTATTCAAACATTAATACCGTAGGCATTCTGATCCAATATAAGCCTTTTCTACTTAATTCTTATATCGGGTTGGGTTCGGCTTGGGACTTAGATAATCCATTTAGTGGTGGGGTTCATATTCTTCCCCCTTTCCTTGGGAATTCCGAAGGAAGTTGGTATAACGGCACAGCGAATGCTGTATTCCAAAACTATGAATTTATAGATTTTTATAATCCTAAATATGTGATTATTTTATCAGGGGACCATGTCTATAAAATGGATTACAACCTGATGTTAAAGTTTCATAAACAGAAGAATTCAGAGATAACGATTGCAACCATTCAGGTCCCTCATGAGGAAGCCTCTCGTTTCGGTATCCTGACAGTTGATGAAGATTTACGGGTCACGGATTTTCAAGAAAAACCGCCCCAGTCAGAGAGTAATCTTGCTTCGATGGGTGTCTATATTTTTAACTGGGCGACACTAAAACAAGCATTAATTGAAGATGACGCAGATTATCTGTCTGATAATGACTTTGGGAAAAATATCATTCCACAGCAACTTAAACAAGCAAAACGAGTCTATGCCTATAATTTTCAAGGTTATTGGAGAGACGTAGGTACCATTGAAAGCTATTATCATGCGAATATGGAGTCGTTAAGAGAGGGTCACTTCCTTAATGTCTTCGATCCTAAGTTTCGGATATTCTCAAATGAAGATATTTTACCCCCCCACTTTATGGGGTCCTCAGCAAAAATTGAGAACAGCCTTGTCTGTAACGGTTGTATTGTCCATGGTAAGGTGAGCAATTCAATCCTTGCATCCGGCGTTTTTGTAGGGAAAGGGGTAGAAATAAAAGATTCTATTTTATTACCTTATGTAAAAGTTCATAAAGGTTCCATGGTAAGTAAAACCATTGTTGGGGAAAATGCCGAAATTCTTAGTGGATCTATTGTCGGTGTTGAGGGCGAAAGCACTCCGGATCAAGATGGAATTACGGTGATTGAAGATCGTCATATAATACCTAGCGGTTCTAAAATTGCCGCAGGTGAGAATGTTTACAGAACCCGATGATGCGTTTTTTGAAAGGAGGAGGAAATGATGCCAAAAGCTATCGGAATTATTTTTGCTAATAGTGGATCTGACACCTTGGATGGTCTTGCTCAAAACAGGCCAGTAGCAGCGGTTCCCTTTGGGGGAAGATATCGAATTCTCGATTTCGCGCTATCCAGCATGGTGAATTCCGGGATAAGTACCATTGGTTTAGTGACACCGCACCAGTATAGGCCGCTTCTGGATCACTTAGGCGCTGGAAAGGACTGGTTCCTAGAACGAAAAAACGGAGGTATGTTTATCTTGCCGGGAGTCATGCATGGTTTGGCAGGGGACAATCATACATTTTGCATTAAGGATTTACAACATAATTTAGAGTATTTAGAGAAGGATTTTAGTGACAATGTGGTCATCAGTAGTGGTAATCAAATATATAATATGAATTTTATGGAGTCTTTGCAATTTCATAAAGAAAAACAGGCGGACGCTACATTAATCTATAAAGAGTGCGATAACTTAGGTAATTCTATCGATGACAGTCTCCTGGAAATGGACAACGACCAGAAAATTTCAAACATTTGGGTCCAAAGTGATCTGAAAAGCTCACATACTGGTCACTCTCATTTTGCTAATATGTTAATCATCCGTCGCGAGCTTTTGTTGAATATTATCGACAAGTACAGTTCCCTGGGGTGTTTAGACTTAATCGATATTTTAATTACAAATCTGAAAGTCCTCAAACTCTACGGCACTCCAACGGATTCAATATTTTGGCCAATACGCACAGTTAAGGATTATTTTCATAGAAGTATGGATCTTTTAGACTGTGAAGTTCGTGAGAAATTATGGTTAGGGGAAGATCGGATTCATACAAAAATTGTTGATAATCCCCCAACCAGGTACACTACACATGCTAAAGTCAGTAACTCATTGATTGCTAGTGGCTGCACTATCTCCGGTGAAGTGTCTAACTCAATCATATTTAGAGGTGTAATCGTTGAGCAAGGTTGCCAAATAAAGAATAGTATCATCATGCCTAAATGCCATATTTATGAAAATGCTCAAATAAAGTATGCAATTTTAGATAAATATGTAAAGGTAAACGGAGAAAACGTCTTAAAAGGGAGTTTAAATAGCCCTTTAGTTGTCTCTAAAAGTACTGTAATCTAGCATTTGAAAGGTGGGAGAGTATGAAACTGGTTTTTGTGACTGCAGAAGCGGATCCATTTGTTAAAACAGGTGGTTTGGGTGAGGTAATGGGCTCATTACCTGCCTTCTTACATAGACAAGGCGTAGATGTACGGGTTATTATGCCGAAGTACAGTACCATTGCAGAGCACTTTCAACGAGATATGACACATCTGGCTCATTTTGATGTCCCAGTGGCTTGGAGACAACAATATTGCGGTTTGGACGAAATGGTTTACCTGGGAGTTCATTATTACTTTATTGATAATGAATATTATTTTTCGCGTCCAAACATATATGGAGAATTTGATGATGCAGAGAGATTTGCCTTTTTTTCCCGTGCTGCTCTAGAAAGTTTGATGCATATACCAGGGGTTAAACCAGATATTATCCATTGTCAGGATTGGCATACAGCCTTAATCCCATTGATGCTTAAAGAATTTTATAGCCATGGTCCCCTATACTATCCGATAAAAACTCTATTTACCATTCACAATCTTAAATATCAGGGGATTTTTTCTCAGGAAGTTCTCAGCGATGTCGTGGGACTGGGAATGGAGTATTTTACAGACAATACCTTGGAATTTAACGGAGCAGTCAATTTCATGAAGGCCGCTCTCCTTTATTCAGATAGGATTACGACAGTCAGTCCGACGTATGCAGAGGAAATAAAAGATCCATATTATGGAGAAAACCTTGATGGACTTTTAAGGAAAAGGGATAAGTCTCTCACGGGAATCCTTAATGGCATTGACTATAACGTTTATGATCCTATGAAGGATCCCTATCTTATGGTGAAATTTAGTAATTCTGCAGTGGCTAAAAAAGAAAATAAAAAATACTTACAAAGTGTTGTTGGACTTCCTGTTCGCGGAGATAAACCACTACTTTCGATGGTATCTCGGCTAGTAGACCAGAAAGGCGTGGATCTATTGGTCCACGTTATGCAAGATATACTTGCACTGGATGTTCAAATCATTATCCTCGGAACTGGAGACCAACGCTACGAAGAAATTTTGCGGTATTTCGCCTCAAAATACCCTGAAAACCTGGCTGTGAAATTAGAATTCTCTGATAAATTAGCGCATCAAATTTATGGAGGAGCAGACATGTTATTGATGCCTTCTCGTTTTGAACCCTGCGGTATTTCTCAGATGATTGCTATGCGCTATGGAACAGTTCCTATCGTTCGGGAAACTGGTGGTTTAAAAGACACGGTGATACCCTATGATGAAACGACGGGTGTAGGTAATGGATTTAATTTTTCTAATTATAATGCTCATGAATTATTGTTTGCGGTGCAACGGGCTGTAAAAACATACCGAGAAGATAAAGTAGTTTGGGAGACAATTCGTCAGAATGCTTTGAAAGGTGATTACAGTTGGGAAAAATCAGCGAATGCTTATATCAAAATTTATGAGTCTTTATCATGAACGTGTTTAAGGCGTATCATAATTCTCACGATCTGTTTTACCGAGAACCGTTTGGGGCAGTGACGTGTGGACAGGAGATTGCGTTCCGATTGAGAACGCTTTCGGCTGAACCTGTTGAAACCTGTGTTCTTCGGCTCTGGGTAACAAACCGTGAAATAGCACTTTCCTTACATCAAAATAGTAAGGAAAGTTGTGAAGATGGGTTGCTATTCGAGGGAAACTATAAAGTGCCCGACATTCCCGGACTCATCTGGTACTATTTTGTGATTCGGACAGGCTCTGATACTTATTATTATGGCAATAACCTAAAAAGAATCGGAGGTGAGGGTGCGCTTTGGGAACAAGAACCTCCTTCTTATCAAATAACGGTTCATAAGCCAGAATTAGTTCCCACGTGGTATAAACGAGGGGTCATGTATCAAATATTTGTTGACCGTTTTTATAATGATCATGAAAACGGGTTTTCCTCTTATCCAAGGAAAAATGCTATGTTGCACACCAATTGGTCTGATCTGCCAATCTATATTAAGGACGAAGAGGGCAGAGTGACCGATTGGGATTTTTTTGGGGGAACTCTGGGAGGGGTCATTAAAAAGCTGCCTTTCTTAAAAGCATTAGGTATAAGCATTCTGTATTTTAATCCTATTTTTGACGCTCCCAGTAATCACAAATATGACACAGCAGATTATCAGAGGATTGATCCAATGTATGGAGACGAGGGTATTTTCGTACACTTGATTCATGCTGCAAGACAACTTGGGATTTCTATCATTTTAGATGGTGTTTTTAGTCATACCGGAAGTGACAGTATCTATTTTAATAAAGATGGCAATTTCCCCGGGATTGGCGCCTACCAATCGGAGGAGTCTCCCTATTTTAGCTGGTATAAGTTTAAACCTAACCACCAAGAGTATGAATCATGGTGGGGGGTTGATACGCTTCCTGAAGTCAACGAGATGAACCCATCCTATAGACAGTTTATATTTGGTTTGGAAGATAGTGTTATCAGTCAATGGCTAAACCTTGGAGTTGCTGGGTGGCGGTTGGATGTTGCCGATGAACTTCCTGATGAGTTTATTCAAGAACTTAGACAAGCAATTAAAAGCATTAACCCCGAGGCTGTTCTGCTCGGAGAAGTGTGGGAAGATGCTTCAAATAAAATAAGCTTCAATAAACAACGCGAATATTTATATGGGGATGAATTGGACTCAACGATGAACTATCCTTTCCGCGCGAGTTTCCTCAAATTCATACTTGGACAAAGCGATTCCAGCGTGCTTCAAGATGAGGTCATGAGTTTGTACGAGAATTATCCCCGCGAAAATTTCTATGCCGCCATGAACTTAATCGGTAGTCATGATACGATACGGATTTTAACTCTTTTAGGAGATGCACCTGCAGAAAATAATCTGACAAGAACTGAGCAGAGAGCCTTTAGACTTTCGCCGAATGCTCGAAAATTGGCGATACAAAGGCTAAAGCTATTTAGTTTAATTCAAGTGACATTTCCCGGAGTTCCTTGTATCTATTATGGAGATGAAGCCGGTGTGGAAGGCTATGCTGACCCATACAATCGGGGTACCTATCCATGGGGCGAGGAGGATGCCGAGATCCTTGATTGGTATCGGCGAATACTGCGAATGCATGCTGAATATGAGGTGCTACAAACGGGTGACTTTAAGTCATTCTTTTTCACACCAGATGTTTACGGTTTTACACGAGCAAGGGAAGAGGAAGAAATCACTATTCTGATCAATCGTCATTCAGTGGAAACAAAAACAGTGAATCTCAATGAAAAGCTGCAGCCATCGTTTGTCATTGACTTAATCAATGGAGAAAGGCTTGCCCCAGAATCGTTGAATGCATTACCCATCAAAGCGTTAGGTATGAGAGCTCTATTTAAGAAAAAAACGATGCCTAATAATTTGGGACTTAATCGCTCGAGCGGGGTATTATTACATATTAGTTCGTTACCTTCTTCCTGGGGTCTGGGCGATTTAGGAAAAGAGGCTTATGAATTTGTAGATTTCCTAGATGAAGCTCAACAATCTTTGTGGCAAGTATTACCCTTGAATCCTGCAGGAGTCGCAGAGTGTCCTTACCAAAGTGAATCAGTGTTTGCTGGAAACACTGATTTGATCAGTATCGACCATATGATTGATACTGGACTTTTGAATCTAGAAGAGACACGGATAAAAGCCGAAAAGGTTATAAGCTTTGGTCTGCGGAAAAGTTTAACGTTCCTTGCTTATAAAGAGTTGAAACGTGATTTACTCGTGGAGGCCTATCAGAAATTCTTGGAGAAGCTGGAAGTTAGACCACTTAGCTCGGCTGTTTCTTCAGATTCAATCTATCTTTCACAGGAAAACTTCCAGAAATTCAAAACTAAGAATGAAGAATGGCTGGATGATTATACCCTATTCAGGGCTATAAAGGCTCATTTTCAAGAGGTACCATGGTATGATTGGGAATGCGGTATTGCTTCCCGTGAACCGGAAAAATTAGCGGAGTATCGGGTACTTCTCCAAGAAAAGATTAGTTTTATTGAATTCTTACAATATACTTTTTTCTATGAATGGGATCAACTTAAAATTTATGCGAACACTAAAGGCGTCCAGTTGATTGGAGATTTACCCCATTTTGCCGCCGCGGATAGCTGTGATGTATGGGTGAACCGCAACTTATTTGTTTTGGATGAACAGGGTAAACCGGATAAAACTGCAGGAGTACCTCCAGACTACTTTAGCAAGACTGGGCAGTTATGGGGAAATCCTGTCTATGACTGGGATGCATTAGTAGGGACTCAGTATGCGTGGTGGAAAAAGCGAATCCAAATAGGGCTAGAGATGTTTGACTACATTCGTCTGGATCATTTCCGAGGTTTTGAAGCTTATTGGGAGGTTAGTGCAGGCGAAAAGACAGCAGAAAACGGTCGCTGGATGAAAGGACCAGGGGAAAAATTCTTCGTCATGATGGCTGAAACCTTTGGGAAATGTTCATTCATCTTGGAAGACTTGGGAGAGATAACACCTGAAGTTATGGTACTATTGCAGATTCTGGGCTTTCCAGGAATGAAGGTACTTCAGTTCACTCCAGTGGCAGAGATAGCCAGCAAGCAAGACACAAATTTTGTTTATTATTCGGGAACTCATGATAATAATACGTTATTAGGTTGGTATGAAAAAAATCTAGGAGATGATGAAAGCACGCAAAGTAACGTGGTGAACCCAAAAATATCGAGTAAAAATGCTTGTCGCGGATTGATTGAAGAGGTCTATATGAGTCAAGCAGCGTGGGTTATCCTACCCATGCAAGATATCTTAGGGCTGGGCGAACAAGCCAGAATGAATGTGCCTGGAACGATCTATGGAAATTGGCAATGGAGGTTGAATAAGAACCTAGTCACTGCTGAAGTTAAACTTTGGCTAAGTAGCATGACCGATCGTGCCCAGAGATTAAATATTGGGGGTAAGGGAATTTAAAGATTTATAAGAACGTGCAACGACTTGATGTTTCTTCAGAAGATGCCTTGAAGTTTATTGCTCCCATGGGTTACTGAGTATAGAGGGCAAATAATCTAAATGACTTTGATGTCTTCCTTTGAAAGGAGGACAGACAGGAAGAGGTAGGTAATCATGAAAAAGATCTTGGGATTAGTGGCGTCACAACGAAAAATTGCTAATGGAGAAATCTTGATTAAAGAGGCAGCTGCTTCAATTGGAGAAGATTTTGAGCTGGAACTTATCCGACTGCCGGAATTAAACCTTCAGCCATGCAGAGCATGCTATGCTTGCCTAGCTTCAGATCAGTGTTGCCCAGTCAAGGACGATTTATATTTCTTGTTGGACAAGATAAAAGAAGCAGATGGGATTATTCTGTCAGCGCCTTGCTATGCTCTCGGTCCAGCCGCCATCATAAAGCTGTTTGGAGATCGGATTATTGCGCTTGCTCAACAGCTCGACGTGCTTTGGGGGAAACCTTGTGTGATCATTGGCACGACTGGGATTAAGGGGTGGGAAGGATATACTTTATCCGCTCTGATCGCCAACGCTCGTTTTATAGGCTTTGATGTCAAGGATGCCTACGTATTTTTGGGTGCACTGCCAGGACAAGCTTTGGACAATGCAACATCATTCAAACGCATTCGTGCAATGGGTGCGACTTTGTTTAGTGTTCCTCGGCAACCGGAAGAGGGTCAATGCCCCACTTGCTGGTCTGATATTTGGAAGTTTCCTGAGTCTAATCATGCCGTTTGTCCTCTTTGTGGTCAAGAAGCCACTATTTGCGCTTCTGAAAACGGCCTTCAATGGGATTTTGGACCAACGGGTCAACGTTTTCAAAAAGAAGCGCTAACTGAGCATTTTCAAGTCTGGTTGAAGGACCAAGTTCGAGAATTTCTAGACCGCCGTAAAGAATTGTCTGAAATAAGAAACTGTTATAAAGGACAAGATACTTGGATAAAACCAAATTAAACAGATAAGATAGCACCTGGAGAGGAGCCTTTAACATGGACAAGCTTGAAAATGAAAGATTGGACCCCTATAAAGGGAAGGCAAGCCAGTATCTCCAGGATAAGAAAAAATCCTTAGGACTTCTCAATGAGGCACTTCAGAAGGCTACAGCTCGCCGAGGTGCCTTGGGTGAAACTTGGGATAAGTTACAGCTGCTATTCGCGGTATTCAGAGATTGGATCCACGGCAGCTATAAGGAAATGCCCAAGCGCTCGCTCCTAATGATTATCTTAGGAATTATCTATTTTGTTTCTCCTTTAGATGCAATCTTTGATTATATTCCCTTTGCAGGATTGGTGGATGACGCAGCGGTGGCTGGCTTCGTTATTTCTCAGGTTAGTGAGGACCTAGAACGTTATAAACTATGGAAAAGGCATACCGAATCTGAAAAAGAAGGGGATGATGTCGAAAAGAATACCTTGTAATTCGACGTTGTTTGCCTTAAAATAATGGGTAACTGAATATTCGTTTGTTACTGGTGCCCTGCAAAGGGAGAATAGGGAACTGGGTGAGAATCCCGGACGGACCCACCACTGTAAAGAGGAGACTGTTGCACTGCCACTGGGAAACTGGGAAGGCGCATTAAGTTGATGATTCTAAGTCAGGAGACCTGCCGGTAATCTTAGTTAGTCATGAATTAAGGTAAAGTTCATGGTCGGTTTTCATTTTTAACGACAACGTTAACAATGAGGATTAGACTATGAGCTTTTTTATGTGCCTTATAAGTCAAGGGGGTGAAATGATTGGGATATTTTGGTCGCGATGTTGAGGTCGTTTTGATCAATAAAGATTCGTATTTGGTGGCTTCATGTGATTCCTGTGGTGCCATTGGTATGAAGGAATTAGATGCGCTCAAGATTCCATGTTTCATTACTGGGAAGTTAACCGCACGTGTTGCTTTGTTGGAAGTTCTGGCCACAGGGGCTGTGCCTCAGATGCTGACCGTGGCGATTTCGAATGAGCCGTACCCGACTGGCGATGAACTATTAAGGGGGGTGAACGATGAACTGGAATCAGCCGGATTAAAAGCACTACCCATGGCGATCAGTACAGAAAAAAACATGCCCACTCAACAGACCGGGCTCGGGATCAGTGTGATTGGTTTGGCTGAGAAAAACCTCTTGAGGATAGGAACAGCTCAACTAGGTGATGAGATCTATTGTTTAGGGTTTCCAAAAGTAGGCGCTGAGCTCAACAATCCAGAGGATCCAGAAATTGTACCAGTCAAAGCACTTCAAGACCTCTTGGAGATTTTAAGTATTCATGACATCATTCCCGTCGGCTCAAGAGGAATACTTTCAGAAGCGAACCAACTTGCCGCTACGGTAAACAGTCAGTTGTGCGTTGATCCAACGTGTGCCTTGAATTTAGAAAAATCAGCGGGGCCCTCAACGTGTCTTATTTTTTCAGCGTCATCATCGATAGATTTAGAACTGAAGTTTTCTAGTTTCCCAGACTTGCCTTTAACTAAAATTGGTTACTTATACAAAATATGAGGAGGAATTTATTATGAGTCAACTTGGAACCGAACAACAGGCTATAAAACTCTCTGCTTGGAAGGTCAAGAGACTATCTATTATGGCCATTTTTATTGCCCTAAGTGCCGTGGGAGCGCTTATTAAGATTCCAAGTCCTGTTGGAACCATTGGCATGGATTCAGCTCCAGGCTTTTTCTGTGCTTTAGCCTTTGGAGGCGTAACAGGAGCCATCGTGATTGCTTTTGGACATTTGCTGACGTCAGCGGTGGTTGGATTCCCTATGACCATTCCCATTCACCTGTATATTGCGTTGCAAATGGCTATGTGGGCGGTCACCTATCACTGGGTTAATAAGAGGCTTGGTTTGATTCCCGCAGTCATCGTGGCTATTATCCTGAATGGGGTTGTGTCGGCCTTTGCCATGCTTCCAATTATGGGTATGGCAGGCGTTCTGGGGCTGATGCCGTTTCTTGTCGTTGGAGCAGCGCTCAACGTTATTATTTCGGCAGTAGCCTACAAAGCAATTAAGGGCAGTCGGCTCATATAGGTTATGAGGTGAAATATGTGGAACGCCATGAAAATGCGATTGAACTGAATCAAGTGTCTTATTCTTATCCGAACTCAGTGGAACCTAGTTTGAAAAATGTTACCTTAGTTGTTGAAAAAGGAAAATTCGTGGTCCTTATGGGGTCCTCAGGGGCGGGTAAAACGACCTTGAGTTTATGCTTGAATGGTCTTATTCCCCAGCTTCTGGAGGGGAAACTAACAGGACAGGTGAGCGTAGCAGGTAAGGATGTAGGCAAAACCTCCGTCCAATCGATGTCTAAAGTCCTCGGACTTGTTTTACAGGATCCAGAGACCCAAATTATTGGTCGTATCGTAGAGGAAGATACCGCATTTGGTCCCCGCAATGTCTTGATCCCATTGAACAAGATTAAACAACGAGTCAATTTGGCCTTAGAAAAAGTTCGTCTTAAAGGGTACCAACAACGCTTAACGGAGGCACTTTCTGGTGGAGAAAAGCAACGCTTAGCGATTGCCGGTGTTCTCGTGATGGAACCTGACATCTTGGTACTTGACGAACCGACTTCCGAACTTGATCCATTGGGAAGATTAGAAATTTATGAAACGTTAGATGATCTGCGACGGGAAAAGGACCTAACGATATTATTGGTCGATCATTCCAGCGAAGAAGTCATCAAGAAGGCGGATGAAGTTGTCGTACTGAACGAAGGCGAAGTGGTTTGGAAAGGCGTTCCAAGTGACCTCTTTCGCAATATTCTTCTTTTGCGAAAGTTTGGGATCAAGCCTATACCTGTCAGCTTGATTGGTTGGCATTTCTTTGAAAAGGGCTGGATTTCCTTTGCAGAAATCCCTCTAGATACCTCGTCAGCAGAAGATTTGATTAGAAGATTGTTACCTGAATTCGGACGTTGGCACGAACAACCGCATGGACAAATAAAGAATCGCCTGCAGCAACAACGCTCCAAAAAGTCGGTTGCTGTTCAAGTTAGTCACTTGATTTATGAGTACAACCCAGGTGAGCCTGCTTTGCGTGGAATGAATATGACGATTGAAGAAGGACAGTTCGTGGCTTTGATTGGGCAAAACGGTGCAGGTAAAACAACCCTAGCGAAACATTTTAACGGATTATTAAAACCAACCTGTGGTGAAGTGATCGTTGAGGGCATGAATACCTTACACTATGACACCTCTGATTTATCAAAAACTATCGGTTACGTCTTTCAAAATCCCGATCACCAGATTTTCTCGGCGACGGTTGAAAAAGAATTAGAATTCGGCCTCAAAAATGCGAACTACAAAGGCAAAGACATCAAAGATCGTGTCGATGAGGTCCTCCAGTATACTGGGTTAGAAAAGTTTCGAAGTGTTCATCCGTTTAGCTTAGGTAAAGGAGAACGGCAAATGATTGCTGTCGCTTCGATTCTTGTTTTAAAACCCAAACTGCTTATTATTGATGAACCGACCACTGGTTCTGACTGGGCAGGTGTTCAGACAATGATGGCCTTAATTAAAAAACTACATGCTGCAGGGACAACAATCATTATGATCACTCATGATATGGATTTAGTAGCCCAATATGCTCAGAGAGTCATTGTTCTGAAAGATGGCGATATTCTATTAGATGGTACCCCACAGGAAGTATTTTCCCACGACCAAATGTTGTTAGACTCTGCCATCATACCTCCCCAACTATGTAGGCTCTCCGTGCATTTGTCGGATATTCTAGCCCATGAAACCTTCATCGAGGCAAGCGAATTTACCGCGATGTTCGAAAGAGGGGAGAAGCAAGAATGTCTATAGAATATTTACCAGGCGACACCATGCTCCATCGACTCGACGTACGGGCCAAAATGTTTGGATTCTTAGTTCTTTTGATTCTTTCCTTTATATTTCAAGCCCCTATATATCAACTTTTGATCGTAACTTTCACGGGAATACTTGCCTGCTGGACAAAAATCTCTCTGCGAAAGATCCGTAAAATGTTAGCACCTTTGTTACCTATTATTATCATGATTACTTTAATCACAGGATTTACAATGACACCTGATCGTTTTGATCAGGCCACGAGCCAAGCAATTCTGTTCTATATCTTACCTGGTGACCGCTTGGGGGCAACAGTGGGGGGCCTTCTAATGGGTGCTACGTTTACTCTTCGCCTTTTTAGCATGATGATTGCTTCTTCTGTGTTAACTTCGACGACGTCAATGGATGATTTTACCCAATTCTTTCAAATAATGAAGGTTCCTGTTGAGATGACTATGATGCTCACGACGGCAATACGATTTATTCCGACTTTGGATAAGAAACGCCGACTCATCGTAGAGGCACAAAGAGCTCGCGGCGTAAAATTTAATGAAAAAGGGATGATCGGAGCCCTTCAATCGCACCTGCCACTCATGATCCCTATGTTCATCAACTCTATTTTGATGGCTAATTCATTATCAATGGCAATGCTCAATAGAGGATACGGTTTGACGAGAACTTCGACATCTATGCGCGATATAAGATTTTCATTGAAGGATTACTATGCATTATCTTTCTCTATTTTGTTACTTACGTCGGCGCTTTTTGTTCGATTCAGACTGCATATAGGTCTATTATAATCTCTCATATACTGGGGCTTGTTGGATATTAGTTGAACTAAGGTAGAACATGATTTATAATTTCTATGACGATTAATTATTTTGATAAAAGTGGTAATGGGAGAGAAACTATGGCAAGAGATAAAGATCGACATACTTGGCGTGAAGGCTATACTACAGGAAGTTGTGCCGCTGGTGCAGCTAAAGTCGCTTGTCTACTACTTAAAGGGGACAGTTTATCTGAACGGGTAGAGATTCCCTTGCCAAATTCAACACGCTTAACAATGCCCATCCATAGCTCAAAGCTGGGATATCCAGAGGCTATGGCTAGTATTGTGAAAGACGGCGGAGATGATGTGGATATTACACATAGTCTTGAGATCCAGGCGATCGTGCGCTACATTTCGTCACAAGGGGAAGTCCACATCCAAGGGGGCCAAGGGGTGGGGACTGTCACAAAGAAAGGCTTGGCAATCTCTGTTGGAGAAAGTGCCATTAATCCGGTACCTAGAAGAATGATCCTTGAAGCGGTTCGGGAGGTTTTCAGACAGGAAGAACTGGAAATCATCATCAAAGTTCCTGCCGGAGAAGCTGCTGCCTTACGCACCCTTAATTCGAGACTTGGGATCATCGGAGGAATTTCTATCCTTGGGACAAGTGGCATCGTACGGCCGATGTCAGAGGAAGCGTTTAAAACCTCCATCCTTCCAGAGTTGGACCAGGCAGTAGCCTATGGGCATAAAACCATCGTGCTCACTCCGGGGCATTATGGGTATAGAGTGGCAACGGAGCGTTTTATGGTCCCACCTGAAGCCGTCATACAGATGAGTAACTTTGTAGGTTATCTCTTGGAAGAAGCGGCTTACAGGGGTATAGAACGAGTGATTATATTAGGACATATAGGAAAACTAATCAAAATTTCGGGGGGCATTTTCCATACCCACAATCGTGTTGCAGATGCTAGAATGGAAATCTTACTAGCGCATGCTGCACTAGCAGGTGTAAATAGTGTCACCCTGAAATACCTGGCAGAGTTTCCAACGACCGAAGGTGCCACCAAAGAGCTCTTGCTCCTGGGTGAGCAACCGTTACTTCATAACCTAGCCCACTTGGCAAGTGAGAGGGCTCAGGCTTTCTCTTATGGGCGCTTAAGCATTGGAACGGTCATGACATTATTGAACGGTCAACCCGTTGGCTGGGATTTGGAAGCTCGTAAAATTGTAGAAGAACAGGGCTGGGTGTGGTCAGTGGAGCAGCGTCAATAATATTATAGATATAAGTACTAAAACCTTGCCATTAAATGGAACATTTTTGTTTAATACCTTCGACGACGTGCGCGAAGAAATAGATTAAGATACAAAATTCTCGCCCAAGTTATTTAACTTGCGTGAGAATTTTGTAAATGTAAGCTTAAAATATTGGATTAATCTCTAAAAGTCCTTTCTAAAAAGTATGATTTAAGTTATAATACACAAATAATAGACTATGAGTTGACGTCTGGAAATTTCATATAATTTTCTTAAGGTTCCTCAACTATTGAGGATTTTAAAGGGGAAGTCGGCGAACGTCCGACGCGGTCCCGCCACTGTAAACAAGGAGTTCTCTTTATTCTTATGAATTACTTCATGGAAGAGAATGATGATTTGAAGCCAGGAAACCTGCCTTGAGAAATATCACAGACCTACGGGCAATGGGTGATGTGTGTGTTTATTTAGGGTAAACCATACGAACCGCTCTGGTTCGTATTTTATTTACCCACCTATTGATTAACGTTTGGTTTCATTAAGCTTACTAAAATCCAGGAAGAGGGTTATTTATGTTACAAGTGATCGGAATCGGTCCTGGAAGGCAAGAATGGTTGCCTCCTGCAATCACTGAACTTGCAAAGCAATGCGATGTATTAATTGGCGGAGCTAGGGCACTCCTGCTCTTTCCTGATTTTGCAGGGCAGCAGTATACCCTATCTGGAGACCTAGCCAGTAGTGTTGCATGTATCAGAAATGCACTTTTGGAGCAGAAAGTCATCGGCGTTCTTGTCTCTGGAGACCCTGGATTTTTCAGTTTTTTACCCCGACTTAAGAAAGAATTTCCCGAGGAGAGAATCGACGTCTATCCTGGGATCAGTTCTCTGCAATTTGCTTTTGCCAAAGCGGAGCTTCCTTGGCAGGAGGCAAACTTTGTTAGTGTTCACGGTCGAGAATTATCAATACTACCTGAGGTGATAACTCATCCAACAGCCGTTCTAACGGGTGGAGACAATACGCCTCAGAAAATTGCAGCACTCTATCTTAAGCGAGGTAATAATCCGAAAATGTCAGTAGGCAATGCACTGGCTTATCCAGAGGAATATTGGGTGACGATGGATGCAGAGCATTTCGCTCAGGAAAAAACATTATTAAAGAACGCTATTGTTATCCTCTATCCAGAGGCTGGACAAGATATCAATATTAGAGAAAAAAATGTTATACAGGATCTCCCATCGACGGGTTACAGAATTGGGATTCCGGACGAAGAGTTTCTACGGGGAAAGATTCCCATGACTAAAGCAGAAATACGTGTGCAAGTACTCGCTAAAGCTCAAATTTTAAAAGACGACCGCGTAGTGGATATTGGAGCTGGTACGGGGAGCATCAGTATTGAGGCGGCAGGTCTGGCTTCTGAAGGCGTAGTTTATGCGATTGAACATAACCCAGAGGCGCAGGAACTGATACTTGCTAATCAGCGCAAGTTTGGCGTTTCAAATATCCAGCTTATTCCAGGAGCTGCGCCAGATGTCTTTTGGAAACTTCCTTCAGTGGAGGTTTGTATCATTGGTGGGAGTCATGGGCGTTTATCGGAAATCTTGGAAACGGTTCCGCTTGTTGATGGGGGAAGAATTGTGATTACGGCAGTGACCCTTGAAACAGTGTCTCAAGGCCTGAAACTGCTTACAGACCTTAACTATCAAGCGATTGATACCGTGTCTATTCAGGTGGTTCGTTGGAAAGCCGTACAAGCTCTTCATATGGCACAAGCTATGAATCCAATCTTTATTATATCAGCACGAAAAGGGGAAGCGTTATGACTATAACCTGGGGAAAATTTTACGGAGTCGGGGTCGGTCCCGGTGATCCACGTCTTTTGACATTACAAGCTGTCGACGTTTTACAGGCCGCTGATATTGTTGCCATCCCTAAATCCAAGCTTGATCGAGAAAGTGTCGCCTGGGATATCGCTAAAGTTCATTGTCCCTCCAAGGTACGCCTAGTTGAACTAGAAATGCCCATGACTGCGGATAAACAGATTTTAGCAGCGGCCTGGCAAGCTGGGGCACAAACTCTCCTAGGCGAATTGAAACAGGGCAAATCCATCGCTTTTATCACACTAGGTGATCCTTCGCTTTATAGTACATATAGTTACCTACTTAACATTCTCCAAGAGGAACTACCGCAGGAATGTATCGTAACGGTTCCAGGGATTACGGCTATGGCAGCCGCGGCAGCTAGAATTAATATGCCACTTGCCACCGGGGATGAGCCCCTCCTGATACTGCCGAGTACCGAAGATGTTGGGGAATATCTGGACTTCCCTAATTTAGTCTTAATGAAAGTCTCCCGAAGACTGCCTGAAATTTTGACACTCCTCGAAGAGCGTGGGAGAAAAGCAGTCTTGTTAACCCGCCTGGGACAAGCGGGTGAGAAAATCCGCTGGGAACCTAAACCCCAGGATTTTACCTCTGACAAAATCGATTATCTTAGCATATTACTCGTCAAAACACAATTATTAGGGAGGGAAAACAGTGAACCAGAAAAAAACTAACGGCGAAGTGATTTTCGTAGGAGCTGGCCCAGGTGATCCTGAACTTATCACGGTTAAAGGGTCTCGAGCCCTAGAAAAAGCCGACCGAGTGATATACGCTGGTTCTTTAGTCAACCCGGCGCTACTGAAACTTTGCCCGCAGGGAACACCTGTGCATGACAGTGCTCACCTTACGCTCGAGAAAGTGCTCACTTTAATGGAGGAGGGAACTAGTCACGGGGAAACGATTGTTCGTCTCCATACGGGAGATCCCAGTATGTACGGGGCAGTCAAGGAACAATTCGACCATTTAGACAAGAAATCTATACCGTATACGGTGATTCCTGGGGTCAGCTCGGTGTTTGCTGCTGCAGCCGCCATTAAACGCGAGTTTACCTTACCAGAGATCAGTCAGACCTTGATTCTCACTCGCATGGCTGGACGCACACCGGTACCAGAACGTGAAGCGCTGGCAGCCTTAGCTAAACATCAAGCCAGTATGGCGATCTTTCTAAGTGTTCAGGAT
>Ga0209386_1000255_pt1 | contig 27349 bp, 27 predicted proteins | sample NGEPertwo_FD_184510 | JGI IMG/M metagenome (GOLD analysis project Ga0209386, IMG submission 184510) | Arctic peat soil microbial communities from the Barrow Environmental Observatory site, Barrow, Alaska, USA - NGEE Permafrost154B-two... | ecosystem: Environmental > Terrestrial > Soil > Wetlands...
TGAAATATAATCTAGGTTACCGGCACTTTTTCCTAAGGTCACTTAAGAAGGTAAGGGGTGAATTCAGATTGATGTGTATCGGTTGGAACCTAAAGAAAATGCATAAACTGATGGCTTTTGGTTAAGCCATTTCACAAAAGTAAGGAAATAAATATCTAATAAGTAGAATTTCTTGCACTAACTTTGATAGAATCTGATTTATATGATATTAAAATACTGTGGAAACCCTACGGACTTGTCCGTGGTATTTTGCCCTTCGGGTTAATATAATTCTCGGTCAGCCTGTCAACATTTGACATAATTTGCCTCTAAAAAAATACTTGAAATATTATGTCAAATGTTGAGACCTGACCCCTGACAGAGACACTATAATTTTGTGAGTGGCTATTCTTACAGAAAAAAAGGGGAGGTGAAAGGATTTCTTAAATAATCATATAATAGAAATTTCTTCTAATGTTATGGCTAATTGATTTGTTAAAATAATTTGTTTTTGATTTTATTAAAAAAATTAAAGGAGAATTAAAATGAAAAGAATAAAATTTTTGTTAGGTATTAGTGTGTTAGTACTGGCTCTTGGCGTAGCTTCATTGGGAGTACTGGCTGCTGATAAACTACCGGTAGTTATAGGTCTTCAAGCTCCAATTACTGGTTCAGCCGCAATTGAAGGTGAAATGGCTAAACAGTCTGTAGAAATTGCAGCTCAAATGATAAATGAAAAAGGTGGAATTTTAGGCGGTAGAATGATTGAAATCAGAATTGCAGATGATGCTTGTCAACCAAAGGCGGGAGCTTTAGCGGCAATGAAATTAATAACTCAGAAAGATGTAGTTGCTGTTATTCAATCTTATGGATCCTCTGTCACTCAACCGGGTTCTGATATATATGAAAAATTTAATAAAGTAAATATTGCTTATGGTGCAACTGTTACCGGTCTTACCGAAAGAGGATTAAAATATTTCTTCCGTACTTGTGGAAGAACTGATACCCAGGGTGCATTTTTTGCAGATGAAGTCCTACCTCTTTTTAATGCGAAAAAAGTAGCCATTATGCATGATAACCAGACCTTCTCTTTGGGGCTTGCTGAAGATACTAAAGCTGCGTTAAAAGCTAAAATAGATGCTGGAGAAGTAGAGTTAGTTTACTTCGATGCAATTACACCCGGAGAATCTGATTACACCGTTCCCCTGACTAAATTAAGAGAAACTAATCCGGATATATTCTATTTCACCGGTTATTTTCCGGAAGCAGGATTAATAATCAGACAAGCTCGCGATATAGGAATTACGGCAGTATTTGTAGGCGGAGATGCGGCCATCAATGAAGATTTCATTAATATTGCTGGTTTAGAGTATGCTGCAGGTTGTTATCAAACACAGGAAGCTCTAATCGAATATTTTACCAATCCTGAAGCAATGGCATTTAAAGCTGCTTATAAGGCAAAATATAACTCTCTCCCATCCAGCCCATGGTCAGTATATGCTGCTGATGCTCTCTGCGTACTCGCAGAAGCTATCGATAAGTCTGGTTCCACCGATTCAGACGTCATTGCTGATTATCTTAGGAATAAGATGGATAAATTCCCCAGCATTACTGGACCAATTGGTTTTGATGAAATTGGTGACCGTGTAGGAACCGGAATTAATCTTTATGTAGTAAATGCAGATGGAAGTTTCGGAATTTACGGAAAATAAAATAAAAATGAGGTAAAATACGAAGATGAAAATTATTTTAGAGCAGTTACTAAACGGATTGACTATAGGTTCATTTTATGCTCTTATTGCTCTCGGTTATTCCATGGTATACGGGGTAATGAAGCTGATTAATTTTGCGCATGGAGATTTATTCGCCCTGGGTTCTTATCTTGGATATACCCTTCTCGTATTTGGTTCTACCTATGCTACCGTTACCTTTGGTATATGGGGCGGTATGATTGCGGCTATGTTAATAGCCGCAATCGGCATAGGAATTGCCGGTACTTTAATAGAGCGAATTGCCTATCGTCCAATTTATTCAGTAGGTCGCCTTCCCGCAGTAGTGTCTGCATTGGGTGCATCAATTGTTATTCAAAATGGGATAATGGTTGTTTGGGGCCCGCGCCCGCAAGCTTATCCCTCACAGGTTGTCCCTTCGGTTATGTTAAATATTGGGGGAATTAAAATTACTTTATTGCAAATTATAATTTTATTGATTTCTTTTATGCTTATGGGACTTTTATATTATATTGTTCAAAAGACCACTTTTGGCGCAGCTATCCGTGCTTGTGCTTTGGATAGAGATACTGCCGCATTAATGGGGATAAATATTGAAACAATTATATTTTTTATTTTTGCCTTAGGCCCGGCTTTGGGCGGAATGTCTGGAGTAATGGTAGGTATGTATTATAGAAAGATTAGTTTTATTATGGGATGGAATTACGGATTAAAAGCCTTTACGGCTACTATCTTGGGGGGTATCGGTAATATCCCGGGAGCAATGCTGGGCGGGCTTCTCCTGGGTGTATTGGAAATGTTAGGGTCTGCCTACATTTCTACCGCCTATAAGGACGTGTTTGTATTTTTAATTTTAATATTAGTCTTAATTTTTCGCCCCACAGGTCTTTTGGGTGAAAAAGTTGCAGAAAAAGTGTAAAGGAGCAAAAATATGAAATCAAACAAAAATACAAACCAAAAAAATAGTATATTTCAAAATTGGTTGGTTATCCTGGTAGCAATTTTATTTATAGCGTTACCTTTTATAATAAATGCTTATTGGGTGGATGTCTTATTCTTCTTCGGAATTTATGCTCTTTTGGGGCTTAGTTTGAATATTGTTTTAGGCGAAGTAGGGCTTTTTGATTTAGGACATATGGGATTTATGGCCATTGGTGCATACACTACCGCAATTCTTAATACCACATTTGGTATTCCTATAATTATTTTATTGCCGATAAGTGCAATTGCAGCAGGTGCCTTTGCCTGGTTAGTCTGTTCCCCGATCATTCATTTAAGAGGAGATTACCTGTGTATCGTAACCATCGGAATGGGGGAAATTGTACGGCTTACTTTAAATAATAATCCGTTTGGAATAACCGGTGGTCCAAATGGAGTCTTTGGAATTGATTTTCCTTCATTGGGTAGTTTCTTTGTAGTTGATAATTCTACTAAATTTTATTATTACATATGGTTAATAGTCGGCCTGACTATCATCGGGTTGGTTAATTTGCAGCGTTCACGTGTAGGTAGAGCTTGGAATTGTATAAGAGAAGATGCAATTGCAGCAGAAGCTACCGGGATTAATGTCAGATCTTATAAGTTATTAGCTTTTGTTTTAGGAGCAGGTTTAGCTGGAGTAGCCGGTAATGTTTATGCTACTAAATTAATGATGGTTTCTCCGGAGAGTTTTAATTTTATGGAATCCTGTTTGCTCTTTTGTATTGTATTAATCGGAGGAATGGGTTCTATACCCGGAGTTTTAATCGGTGCTGCAGCCATCAGTCTTTTTCCGGAATTCTTCCGAACTTTCGCTCAATATCGAATGTTGATTTTTGGACTAGCAATGATAGTTATGATGATATTTAGACCAGGTGGTATTTGGCCCAGGAAAAGGGGAGCTTTTAAGGTCGAGTCACTTTTAATAAAGGCAGGAGAAGAAAATGGCTAAAGACAATAATAACATGGAAACTATAATAAAAAGCGAACAAGAGAATAAAGAAACAGCTAAAATTAATAAAGTGATGCTGCAAACCAATAAACTTACTAAAATATTTGGCGGGCTAACTGCAGTAAACAATTTTGACCTTAAAGTAAGTCAAGGGCAAATAAGCAGCCTGATAGGTCCCAATGGAGCAGGAAAAACTACTGTTTTTAATGTAGTTACCGGCATATATAAAGCTGACGGTGGAAAGGTTCTTTTCAAAGAGGAAGATCTTGCCGGCAAAAAACCTCATCAGATTATAAAGAAGGGAATTGCCCGAACTTTTCAAAACATACGGCTTTTTTCCAATATGACTTGTCTGGAGAATGTTATGGCTGGTCAGCATTGCCGAAGTAACGAAGGAACCTGGACTTCTGTTTTACGGACTCCCGGGCAAAGAAAAGAAGAATTAGAAATTAAGGAAAATGCTGAAAACCGCCTTAAACAGGTTGGATTATGGAGATGGCGAGATGAATTGGCAAAGAACATTGCTTATGGTAACCAGAGAATGTTAGAAATAGGCCGGGCTTTAGCCTCTAATCCTGATTTATTAATTTTGGATGAACCGAGCAGCGGCTTGAACGATAAAGAATCGGAAGACCTGATAATATTTTTAAAATCCTTATTAAAGGAAGATTTAACCATTTTGCTTATCGAGCATGATATGAATGTAGTAATGGGAATTTCCCATTGGGTTACAGTAATGGATGAAGGTAAAAAAATTGCTGAGGGTTTGCCCGAAGATGTATATAGTAATCCTCAAGTAATTGAAGCTTACTTAGGCAAAGACGAAGAAGAGGAGGAATAGGATATGACTACATTGTTGAAAGTTGAAGATTTAAAAATATATTATGGTTCTATCGAAGCTCTTAAAGGAATTTCTCTTACAGTTAATGAAGGTGAGATAGTTACCGTATTAGGGGCAAATGGTGCAGGGAAAAGTACTCTTCTAAGGGCTATCTCCGGGTTATTACCCATTCGCAGCGGAAAGATTAAGTTAGATGACCAAGAACTTAATAATGTTAAGGCATTCAAAATAGTTATGGGAGGTATTTCGCACGTACCGGAGGGTCGAAAAGTATTTGCAACTCTTACGGTCGATGAAAACCTTAATTTGGGTGCATATACTCGAAGAAAAGACAAAAAGAAGATTAAAGAATCTATGGAAAGGGTTTATGGTTTATTTCCCATTCTTAAAGCGCGGCGTAACCAATTATCCGGAACATTATCAGGCGGGGAACAGCAAATGTTGGCAATGGGAAGAGGTTTAATGAGCACTCCCCGTATCTTACTTCTAGATGAACCTTCTCTCGGTTTGGCTCCTTTATTAGTAAAACAAATTTTCAAAATTATTCGTGAAATTAACGATCAGGGTATATCGATATTATTAGTAGAACAAAATGCCCGTAAAGCATTAAGTATTGCTGACAGGGGATATGTGCTGGAAACCGGAAATATTACTATTAACGGGTTAGCTTCCGATTTAAAGAGCAATCAAAAAGTCCAGGAGGCCTACCTGGGAGGCGCAGCCCTTAAGAAGAGAAAGTAATTTAGTCGTTATTGGATAGTCGTTAGTTTTAAAAACAAGTTTTCAGTTAACAGTTTTTAGTTATCGGTTTTAATTTCCTGTAGGGGGCGGATTTATCCGCCCCGTCTTTTTTTCTATCTCCAGTTTCTTTTTCTCCATGCAATACGCGACAGGAATATAAAATTATTGAAAAATGTTGTTATTTTTGATATATTAAGCATAAGCTAAATATCGTATCGAGTATCGAGTATCGCGTATCGCGTGAAAATACAGAATTCAGAAGACAAAAGCCAGGAGCCAGAATATTCTGAATACTGAATTCTGACTCCTGGATACTAAGTGGTTTCGAATAAAATGTAAAGGATAAAGTGAATTATGATTAAAAAGGAAAATAAGTTATTTTTTGATAACGAACTCCCGGGCTTAAAGGAAAGTTTAGTAAAAATGGCAAATTTAGTGGAAGAAGCAATTAGTATGTCTATAAAATCTTTAGTTGAGCAGGATTTGGATTTAGCGGCAAAGGTAATTGAGAACGATAATATAATTGATAAAATGGAATTAGATATCGAAGAACAATGTCTGCAAATGATTGCTCTACGTCACCCCATTGCCAAAAATTTAAGAATTATCGGCTGTGGTTACAAGACTGTATCTGATTTAGAAAGAGTAGCCGATCATGCCGTGGATATAGCTAAAGCCAGCCAATATCTATCTACCAAATCAATGGTAAAACCCTTAATAGACATTCCTCGTATGGCTGAAATTGCCCAAAATATGTTGAAAGATGGCTTAAATGCCTATTTCAACGGAGATGTAGAATTAGCCAAGGAAGTATGGGCAAGAGACAATACGGTTGATGATTTAGATAAACAAATATTACGTGAACTTTTAACTTTTATGATGGAAGACCCCCGTACTATCAGCAGGGCGATTCATTTAATCTTCGTTTCTAATAGCATTGAACGGATTGCCGACCATGCTACAAATTTAGCAGAAAGAGTAGTATATATTGCCAATGGAGAAAGAATAAAGGATTATTTTAAAAGCGGTAAAGAAGAATAGAACATAAAACTCTAAAATTAATTGAATAATTGTTTATATTTTTTGAATAATTAAAAAACAATAAACCAAAAAGGTTATAACTTTTGCAAACAATCAAAAATAATTTAGAAATAATAAACGAAAAAATAAAAAAAGCAGCCTTAAAGGCGAATAGAAACCCTGAAGAAATAAAATTAGTAGCGGTAACTAAAACTGCTACTACAGAGCAAATAGAAGAGGCTATAAATGCGGGGGTAAAAATAATTGGTGAAAACAGGGTTCAGGATGCTAAAGAAAAATATCATATTTTGACTGCCGATATAGAGTGGCATCTAATAGGACACCTGCAGACTAATAAGGCAAAATACGCTGTAGAAATATTTAATTGTATTCACTCTGTAGATAGTATAAAATTAGCCCAAGAAATAGATAAGCGCTCGAAGCAATTTGGGAAGATAATGGATGTTTTAGTTGAGGTGAATGTTTCCGGGGAGGAAACTAAATATGGGATTAAACCGGAAGAAGTAAAGTCTTTTCTAAAAGAAATTTCTGAATTTTCCAGGATAAGGGTCAGAGGCTTAATGACTATTGCCCCAATAGTAGAAGATAAAGAAGAAGTTCGGCTATATTTCAGGCAACTCCGGGAGTTAGCTAAAGAAATAAAGAGTAAAAACATAGAAAATGTTAAAATGGACTGTCTTTCCATGGGTATGACTGAAGATTTTGAGATAGCTATTGAAGAAGGCGCTAATATGGTTAGAATCGGTAGAGGAATATTCGGATTTCATTAACCATTAATTTGAATAAAAAAGATAAATTAATAAAAGCGGAAGGAAAATATTATCTATGTTCTTACTGATTCAAATAATTAACACAGTTTTCAGACTTTACAGTTATTTAATTTTAGCAAGGATATTTTTAACCTGGATACCTATAGACCCTCATAATCCTGTAGTGCAATTTATTTATAGGGTTACCGAACCTATTTTAGCACCCTTCAGGGTTATATTGCCTTTAGGAGGTATGGGTTTAGATCTTTCTCCGATAATTGTCTTTTTTTTACTAAATCTGCTTCAGAGAGCAATAATTAATATACTTTTTAGTATAGCTTTTTAATGTTTATAAAAAAATTAATTAAAATATTAAATTAGGGAGGATATTTGAATGAGAATTACACCAATGGATATTGAACAACAAGAATTTTCCAGATCATTCAGGGGTTACAACGAAGAAGAAGTAGATGATTTCTTAGACAAGATAGTGAAAGACTACGAAGAATTGATCAATGAAAACGTAAGACTTAATGAAGAAATAGAAAGGATGCAAGAAAAATTAAAAGAGTTTAGCGAGATTGAAGAAAGTTTGAGGAGTGCTTTACTAAATGCCCAAAAATCTGCCGAAGAAATGAAGGGCAGGGTAGAAAGTGAAGCAAAAATAATCATAGAAAAAGCAGAGATGGACGCTAATACGTTAAAACAACAGATCTTACAAAGAGAAGAACTGGCAAAAAATGAAATCGATAATCTGCGAAGATATAAATTTATATTTAAAGAAAAATTTAAATCAATGTTGAATTTATACTTAAAAATGTTAGAAAATGAGGAATTTGAGGAAGAAGGAAATTACGATATTAAAGAAGAAGAAACTTCCAAAGAAAAGGTAAGGAAAGAAGTTTCCGAAGAGAAAGTAGACAAAAGAGTTTCTGAAGAAAAAATGGGCGAATTAGAAGGATTCGCCGTAAAAAAAGATTATAAAGTTGAAGAAACGGAAAATGAGCAGCAGTATCAATGATTGTCTTAAGATCGTGGGTAATGATATCGTAATAAAAATTAAAATTGTTCCCGGTTCATCTAAGAATAAAATTGTTGGAGTGTATAATAATGCTTTGAAGATTGCTATTACTGCCCCGCCGGTCGAAGGAAAAGCCAATAAAAAATGTATTACTTACTTGGCTAAATATTTTGATGTAGCGAAATCAAAAATTGAAATAATTTCGGGGCAAACCAGCAAAAATAAACTTATTAAAATTTACGATATCAGCCAAAAAGAATTTTTAGAAAAAATAGAAAAAATTAGTTGAAAATTCCCCCTCTCCCTCCGAGGGGAGAGGGGATAAGAAATCCAAATCTTCTTTTATTAAGCAAGAGACTTATTTTGCTAACCAGTTAACTAATTTCCAACTCGATACTCAATACTATATACTCGCTACTTTCTTTTTAGAACATTGACATAAACCGATTTAATATGCTATTATTACGAATATTAAAAATAGAATAGTTATTTATCTGATTTGAGGAAGAGTAGATAGATACAGTTTAACAGCGAGCAGGGTTAGTGAAAGCCTGTAAATTTTTTCTATCGAAAATCGTCTCGATATTTCTAATCGAAATTAGTTCAAAAGTAGATTGGAACGGTGAATATCGTTAAAAACGGAATGAATAAATTTATTTATTTAAATCTATTTAATCTATAAGTTCATTATCGTGAGATAATGATAAAAATTGGGTGGTACCACGAGAATTTTAAACCTCTTGTCCTTTTATGAGGCAAGAGGTTTTTGTTATATTATCTTATATTATTAGAAAAACATAAAGCATGAGGAGAGATTCAAATGGAATACAAAGATACTTTAAATTTACCAAAAACAAAATTTAAGATGAAAGCAAACTTGGCCAAGGAAGAACCTAAACTGTTAGAGTTTTGGCGAGAAGAAAAAATTTATGAAAAAGTATGTGAAGAAAAGAAAGGTTTGGAAAAATATATCTTGCACGACGGACCTCCCTATGCAAATGGCAATATACATATCGGCACCGCCTATAATAAGATATTAAAAGATATAATTCCTAAATATAAATCGATGAAAGGATATGATGCCCGCTATGTCCCGGGGTGGGATACCCATGGTTTGCCGATAGAATTTCAGGTTACCAAAGATATGAAAGTTGGCTTAAGCGAGGTAGATCCGGTTGAATTAAGGGAAAAATGCAACCAATATGCCTGGCATTTTATCAATGTGCAAAGAGAAGAATTTAAGCGATTAGGAGTAATGGCAGAATGGGATAACCCTTATTTGACCCTTAAACCTGCTTATGAGGCAGAACAGATAGAAATATTTAAAAAAATGTTTTTAAAAGGGTATATTTACAAAGGATTAAAACCGGTATACTGGTGTGCTAATTGTGAAACAGCCTTGGCAGCCGCAGAGATAGAATATCACGACAAAGAATCTTCTTCTATCTACGTTAAATTTTTAGTGAAAGATAGTTTGAAAAAAATATTCCCTGAATACAAAGAAGAGGAAACTTACATACTTATTTGGACTACTACTCCCTGGACTATCCCTGGTAACATGGCTGTTGCTTTAAATCCTGAGATTGAATATAGTCTGGTAGAAACTAAAAAAGGTAACCTTTTATTAGCTTCTGCCTTAATAGAAAATGTAATGAAAGAAATTGGGATTGTTGATTATAAAATTATCGGAGAGGCAAAAGGTAAATTATTTGAGGGCATGAAATGTAAACACCCTATTTTTGACCGAGATTCACTTATTATACTGGGAGGCCATGTTTTATTGGATGAAGGGACTGGTTGTGTCCATACTGCTCCCGGACATGGACAAGAGGATTATGAGATAGGAGTAAAATATAAGATTCCTATATTTACTACTCTTGATAGCCAGGGGAGATTTAACCAGGAAGGCGGTAAGTTTAAGGGATTGACTTACGAAGAAGGGAATATTGCTGTAATAGAAGAATTAACCAAGAATGGAACTTTAATGAAGGTTAGTAAAATAACGCATTCTTATCCTCATTGCTGGCGTTGTAAAAAACCGGTAGTATTTAGAGCTACCAAGCAATGGTTTGTTAATATTGAAGCTTTTCGTGATTTAGTCTTATCCGAAATAGAAAAAGTTCAATTTGTTCCTGACTGGGGTAAGGAAAAGATATACGGTATGGTGGAGAACAGAACCGACTGGTGTATTTCCCGCCAAAGAGTGTGGGGTGTACCCATTCCTGTTTTCTATTGCAAAGGATGCGGAGAAATTATAGTAAATGAAGAAACCATAAATTCAGTTAAAAAAATGTTCCTGGAAAAAGGGTCAAATTCCTGGTTTGCAATGTCTGCTCAAGAAATTTTACCCAAAGATTACCAGTGTCCCCACTGCCAGGGTAAAGTTTTTGAAAAAGAGAAAGATATAATGGATGTATGGTTTGATTCAGGATGCAGCCATGCGGCAGTGCTTAAGACGAGAGATGAACTTCATTGGCCGGCAGAAATGTATTTAGAGGGAACTGACCAGCATAGAGGTTGGTTCCAAACTTCACTGCTGACTTCGGTGGCTGCTTTTGAAAAGGCACCTTACAAAACTGTTTTAACCCATGGTTTTATTGTTGATGAAAAAGGTAAAAAAATGTCCAAATCCGTAGGCAATGTCATTGCCCCTCAGGAAATTATTGAAAAATATGGAGCAGATATATTAAGATTATGGGTGGCCTCTTCTGATTACCGAACAGATATTAGGATCTCTTCCAAGATATTAGATCAATTAGTGGAAATATACCGCAGGGTTAGAAATACCGCCCGGTTTATCCTGGGAAATTTATCCGATTTTGATCCTGATAAAGATACAGTTTCTTATGATAAACTTAACGAATTAGATAGAGTAGTCTTGAATAATTTTCAAAGTTTATTGAAAAGAGTAAATGAAAATTATGATAAATTTGAATTTCATTCCCTTTATCATGAAATTCATAACTTCTGTGCTATCGATTTGAGTTCATTTTATCTGGATATAATTAAAGATAGGCTTTACACTGCTTTTGCTGATTCCGAAGAGCGCCGGGCAGCTCAAACAGTATTGTATCAGATAATAATTGATTTGGTTAAACTGATTGCACCGGTATTAAGTTTTACCGCAGAGGAAATATGGCAGTATCTAAGAGAAATTAAAAAAGGTGAAGAAAGCGTTTTTCTCGCTCCCTGGCCGGAAGTAAATGAAAATAAGATTGATGAAGGTTTAGTAAAAAAATGGGAGAACATACTAAAGATCAGAAAAGATGTTTTAAAAGCCCTGGAAATAAAAAGAGGGGAAGGCTTTATCGGTAATTCTTTAGAGGCACAGGTAAATATTTATACTGAAAATAAAGAAGTTTACGATTACCTGATGTCCTTTAATGAACAGTTGGAAACCATATTTATTGTTTCTAAAACAGATATATTTTACGGGAAAGGGGAAAAAGGTATTTCTTCTGACGCCTATACGTGTATTGAATTTCCAGATATTAAAGTGCTGATAACCAGAGTACCGGGAGAAAAATGTGAAAGATGCTGGTGTTACAGTGAGACAGTGGGAGAAGACCAAAAATATCCGACGATTTGTGAAAAATGTGCTAAAGTAATGCATAATAATTTTGAGGAGTAAAAGGAAGTACTATGGGATATATCGGTTTTACAATATTTGTGATATTATTTGATCAGGCGAGTAAACTTTTCATTCAATATAAAATGAAGATCGGGGAATCCATACCGGTAATTAAGGGAATATTTCATATAACCTATATAGAAAATCCCCGAACCTCCTTTGGTCTTTTTGAATATAATAAATCGTTTTTTGTGATAGCGGTGTTGATTTCAATAATTTTATTGATTTTAATTTATAAAAAAATAATTTTTAAAAAAGATCCTTTTGTTTATATCCCTTTAACACTTGTTTTGGGTGGCGCAGTGGGTAATCTTATTGACCGGGTGAGAATTGATGGCAGGGTAATAGATTTTATAGATTTTAGAATCTGGCCGGTTTTTAATTTTGCCGATTCGGCGATAGTGTGCGGAATGTTGATATTATTGATTCATGTTTTGTTCCGTGCCCCGGAAAAGGAAGGTGAGGGAGAAAGAGAAGAAGGGGAAAAATATAACGAAGAAGATAAGGAGTAAATTTTAATGTATAGAATTTTATTTACTATTGGTTCGTTTTCTATTTATTCTTACGGATTGATGATTGCTTTAGCTCTTGTGGTAGCTATTCTTTTTGCTATGAGAGAAGCAAAAAAAAGCGGAGAAGACCCGGAAAGAATTTTAGATTTAAGCCTATATGTCATTTTAGGTGCCTTGATAGGGGGTAGATTGGCATATGTTTTACAATATCTCGATTATTATTTAAAAAATCCTATCAAAATATTATATTTCAGGCAGGGTGGATTAAGCTTTTTAGGAGGATTTTTAGTAGCTTATTTCCTGTGCTGGCTGTATGTCAAAAGAACTAAGATTTCATTCTGGAAATATGCGGATATTGCCGCTCCCTCCATTGCTATCGGAATAGGGATAGGGAGGATAGGTTGTTTTTTAAATGGCTGTTGTTATGGTATAGTTTCAGAAAATTACGGTATTAAATTTCCTTCTTTACATATGCCACCGGTGTATTTACAGCAATTAAATGATGGATTGATTGCCTCTGGAAGCTCTTGTACTCTCCCGGTAATTCCTACTCAACTTTATATTTCTTTATATGGCTTTTTAATATTTTTTATTCTTCACTGGATGAAAAAATATAAGAAGTATGACGGGTTTCTTATGTTAAGCTTTTTTATATTATATTCAATTTCCCGCTTTACCGTGGAATTTTTCAGATTTTATGAAACTAATTACAAATTATTTAATTTGTTAACCATTACCCAGACTATTTTAATAGTAGTTGTATTGGTTTCATTGGTTTTTATGAATATTTTAAAGAAAAAAAGTAAAAAAGCATAACTAGTCCTGAATTCTATTTTCTTAAACCAGATAACCAATTAACCAGCTAACCAGCTAACTAACTAACTTATTAAATTAGGATTTTATTTATGATAGAAAAAGAAAAAAGTTTAATATTCGCAGACGAAGAAAAAATCAGAATCGATCTCTATTTAACCCAGAAAGAAATATACCCTTCCAGATCCCAAATCAGAAATTTAATCACCCAAGATAAAATAAGAGTAAATAACAATCCGGTTAAACCAAGTTATATCTTGAAAAAAGGGGATAGGATAGATTTAGCTATAGTGGAAAACAAGGAATTAGAGATTGAGGCTGAGGCAATCCCCTTAGATATAATTTATGAAGATGAATACCTGGTGGTTATTAATAAACCAATCAATATGATCGTTCACCCTGCAGGGAAGATACGTTCCGGTACTCTGGTGAATGCCCTGCTTTATCATTGCCGGGATTCCTTATCGGGGATAGGCGGAGTAATCAGGCCGGGTATTGTGCACCGCCTGGATAAAAATACCTCCGGTCTGATGGTAGTGGCAAAAAATGATTTTGCACATCTTGACTTGTCAAGAAAGATAAAGGAACATCAGGTAACTAAAAAATATCTCGCCCTGGTCATCGGTAATATGAAAGATGATTCCGGAATTATCAACGCACCTATCGGCAGGAGTTTAAAGAACAGAAAAAAAATGGCAGTGACAGTGGAAGGAAAAAGCAGGGAAGCAATAACCCATTTCAAGGTGTTAAAAAGATTTTCCGGCTATACTCTGGTCGAAGCAACTCTTCGTACGGGTAGGACTCATCAGATAAGAGTACATATGGCTTTTATCGGCCATCCCATCGTTGGTGACCAGCTATACGGCCATAAAAAGCAAGGATTAAATATCAGCAGGCAGGCCTTACATTCTCATATTTTAGGTTTTGTGCACCCCTCAACCAAAAAATATATGGAATTTTCTACCCCTTTACCTCAAGACATGCAGAAGATAATTGATTATTTAGAAGAGGGTGGAAAATAGAAAAATATCAGAGTTATTTTTGAGAGACCTTCTCCATGCTCTTGATTGCTTCCGGATCTATTTTTACCCAAAGACTCTTTTCTTGAGAATAAATAACCATTCCCGGCTTAGCGTTTTTAGGTTTTTTTACGTATTTTTTGAAAGTATAACCGACCAATACTTTATTATCTTTTTTAGCTTTACTAAAATAAGCAGCTAAATTTGCAGCCTGAATCAAGGTGTCAAGCGGAATAGATTGTTTACTCCCTTTATTTTTAATGATAATATGAGAACCATGAATATTTTTTGCATGAAGCCAGGTGTCATTGCCGGAAGCCAAATTAAAGGTTAAAAAATCATTTGCCAGATTGTTTTTCCCTACATAGATTTCCCATCCATCTTTGGAGATATATTTAGCCGGCTTTAATCTATTCGTTCCTTTTTTTACTTTTTTAAGAGGGGCAGCAGCTTTCTTTGCCCATCCTAATTTAGTTAAGTTATTATAAATTTTATACAGATTAGAAAGTGAGTTGCTATTTTGACTGTATAGTTTCTGAAGTTCAAATAGTTGGTCAAACTTTAGCTGGTTATTCTTTAATTGTTCTGAAATAATCTGAAAACTATCTTTGGTTTTCCGGTATTTTTTAAAATATAACCGGGCATTCTCTAAAGGGGTTAATTTATCGTTTAGCGGGATGGTTATGTTTTCCTGCTGGGGGGAATAGTAGTTTATGGCAATAATTTCTTTGTCTCCTCTTTTAATCTTAGAAAGATTCCCCTTTATCAGTTCACCACTTATCTTATAGTTTTCACAATTTTTCACTTCTTCCAGTTTTTTTTGGTAGTCTTTTATCTTATTGGTTATTTTAACTATATTTTTTTTGATTATCTGGTCTAACTTATTTTGAATAGATAGAATTTCCCGTTCTTTTTCCAGCTCGGTAAATAGGGATTCCAGGCAGGAATTCGCATTAGTAAAAGTTTGCTTATGGTATTTGGGAAACTGAACTGAATCGATTATAGACCAGGCTTTTATCTGTTTAGACAGAGGATCTAAAAAGAGAATGGGGTGAAAATTATAATTTCTAATATTAGTTATAATTTTATTAAAAGAAATCCAGAGCATTTCTAAATCTTCCGCGGATGCCTTAGATGCATTCATCTCCGGGGATAAATTTGCCTGAAGAACTACTTCTTTTGCGCTCTGAGGGCTTATACCTATAAAACTGTCCTGTATCAGCTTCCATAAGCTTAAATCTTTATTCTTTGCAGGTAGGGTAAAAATATTAAGGAAATCTTCCCGACTAATTTTTAAAGGATTCAATTTGTTTTGCGAAGGAGGGGAGATATAGAGCTTTCCGGGCATAATCTCCCGGTATCTGCTGATATTGGAATCTATTAATTTTATACTGGTTTCTATGGTTTTATCTTCTTTAAGAAGAATCATATTACCGTGTTTACCCATAAATTCCACTACCAATATTTTGTTTTGCAATTCGCCAAATTTTTGGTAAGGTTTGATAATGAAATGTAAAATACGGTCAAAATTGGAGTGTTCGATATCTAATATTTCCCCTCCCTTTAGCTGATTTTGTAGAAAAGCTAAAAAAGGGGAATTGATAGTCTTTTGTTTATTTTCTAATTCGGTAAAGTAAATTTCCGGAAGCGATGGGTCAATGGAAATATGGATATAAAAGGTTTCGCCTTTTTTATTTGTGTTATTTAAGGTAAAAAGCTTATCAGGTTTTACTTCAATAATAATTTTATATTTTTTAGTCTGAATTAGACTTATTATCTTTCCCTTTTTAAATTTTTCCAGGAGTTCCTTTCTCATTGCTTCCAAAGCGATGCTGTCCAGGGACATATTAATAATCTCCTTGTTGATATATTTAACTTTAATATAATCTATTATAGAGATATAATCAAGAAAATAAATGACAGATTCTACTGATATTAGTATCGAGTTTGACAATTGTAGGGGCACGATATGATATACTAACGATTAATTAAATTGGTGAATTGATTCTTACGAAATTATTTGACAAGCAGCAGCTATTACCATAAAATTAATATGAAATTTATAATTTATAAAATTTAACAAACATAAGGGGAAATAAAATTGATTAAAAGCATGACCGGTTACGGTGTGGGAACGGTTAAAGCAGAAGACGGAGAATGTCTGGTAGAGATAAAAAGCTTAAACAATAAATACTGTGACATAAATACAAAAAATAACTTTCAGTCATTGGAAATTGAACAAAAGATAGAAAAGTTAATAAAAAACAGGATCTCAAGGGGAAAGGTTAATATTTTAGTAAAAGTTGAAAACAATGGCCTAACCGAAGAGAAGATAATATTAAATGAAGACGTAGCCGATTCCTGTTATAAAAATCTAAAGACCTTAAAAAAGAAGTATAAGTTAAAAGACGAAATAAGCATAGATTCTATGCTTAAGTTCAAAGATATATTTAAAATAGTAAAAGAAGAGGAGAGTGCCAGGATATGGCCCCTGGTAGAAAAAGCCACGAATTTCGCCTTAGATTCTTTGCTGAAAATGAGGGAAAGAGAAGGTAAGGTTCTTGTTGCCGATATCCGAAAAAGAGTCAAGAAAATACAAAAGTTAATAGATAAAATTGAGAAATATTCAAAATCGTCACCGCTCGAATATAAAGATAAATTCTTACGCAAAATAAAGGATTTGACTAATGGTCTGAATGTTGATGAGGGAAGAATCGAATTAGAGGCGGCGATATTTGCCGAAAAAACGGATATCACCGAAGAAATTACCAGGTTAAAAAGTCACATTATCCAATTCGATGATCTGCTGAATTCTGTGGAATCCGTAGGAAGAAAGATGGATTTCTTAACCCAGGAGATAAATCGGGAGGTAAATACCATCGGGTCAAAGACTAATAATATAGAGGTAACTTCCTTGGTCGTTTTGGTAAAGAGTGAATTGGAAAAGATTAGAGAACAAGCCAGAAATATAGAATGATAGAGGACAGAATATGTTAAATGATTTAGTGAATATAGGTTTTGGGAATTATATGAATTCTGCCAGAGTTATAACTATTTTAAGTCCGGATTCCGCACCGCTGAAAAGGTTAAAAGAGGAAGCAAGGGCAGAGAAAAAATTGATTGATGCTACCTATGGGAGGAGAACAAGAGCTATAATAATTACTGACAGTAATCATGTAATTTTATCTTCCATTCAACCGGAAACCATCGCTCAAAGATTTAATATTACCACAGCACAGGATTTTAAATTAAAGAATGATATTAAAAAATAGGAAATTATAATTATGATTGATAACAGTAAGAACTTACCATCTTTTATCTCTGAGCGCGATACGCGATACGCGATACGCGATACGCATTCAAGTAGGGGTTTGCTGTTTGTTATATCCGGCCCATCAGGTGTAGGTAAAGGCACTTTAAGGGAAAAGGTGTTTAATGCTTTTCCTGATTTAAAATATTCTGTATCGGTGAATACCCGCCCTCCCCGAAAGGGCGAAATAGAAGGCAAGGATTATTATTTTGTAACAGAGGATGAATTCAAAAAAAGGATAAAAGAAAATAGATTTGTAGAATGGGCTATTGTCCATGGAGATTATAAGGGTACGCCTATAAAATTTTTAATAGAAGAACTTCAAAAAGAGAGAGATGTCCTGTTGGAATTAGATGTTCAAGGTGCCATGCAGGTAAAGGAGAAGTTTCCTGATGGGGTTTTTATTTTTATAGCTCCTCCAACCTGGAAGGATTTAGAGGATAGATTGCGAAAAAGAAATACTGAGGGTGAAAAGGCACTGGAAAAAAGATTAAAAGATGCCCGCGTTGAAATAAAATATAAAAAAAATTATAATTATCTGGTAGTGAATGATAATATAAAAACCGCTCTAAAAAAAATAGAGTCTATAATAATTGCCGAAAGATGTAAAATAGCAAATTATAAAAATAATTTTTGGTTGTAAAATTGTAAAATATTATATTTTTAACAAGAGGAAGGATGAGAAATAATATGGAGAATAATAAATACTTATTATCAGTAATGGTAGCAAAAAGAGCAAAGGAGTTAGAAAGAGGAGCTAAACCTTTAATAGTAACCAAATATAGGAAGCCTATAATGATTGCCTTAGAGGAGATAAAAGCAGGGAAAGTATTCGTTAAAAAGAAAAAAGAATCTCTAAAGTCCGAAGATGTATTTAAAGAAGAAGAGGATTCCGCGAAAATAGAGGAATCTGCAAAACCTGAAAACTTATCTGATAAAGTTGAAAAACCTGTAAAATCTAAAGATGTATCTGGTAAGGTTAAAAAACCTAAAAAATCTAAAGGCTAATTGATAGGCGTCCCGCATAATAATTATTGGTTAGCTTAGAATTAGCGTATAGTTTCTAGTTAGCAAGTTTACCAGTAAGTTGTGTAATATATGGCCTGTAATAATTAATCTGTTTTTAAAATTTCTGAAATTTAATCTTATTACTCATTACTTATTACTGTATTTTACGACACGCGATACTCGATACTGTATAAAGAGGTAAAGAAAGTGTTAAAAGGAAAGAAAATACTCCTGGGAGTTACCGGAAGCATAGCTGCCTATAAGGCGGCGGAGATAGTGAGTTTATTGAAAAAAAAAGGGGCAGAGGTTTTTGTAATTATAACTGAATCTGCCACAAAATTTATTCAGCCGTTAACTTTTTCTACTCTTTCCGGGAATCCGGTAATAGATAATCTGTTTTCTGCAAACGATAAAATGGTAGTAAAACATATCTCTCTTGCCGAATGGGCTGACCTGATATTGATTGCCCCCGCTACGGCAAATATTATTGGTAAAATTGCCAACGGTATCGCCGATGATATCTTAACTACCACAGTGATGGCTTTTAAAGCGAAGGTCTTATTTGCCCCGGCAATGAATAAGAATATGATTTCTAACCCTCTGTATAAACAGAATGTAGAAAAATTGACCAGCTTAGGGTATGAGTTTATAGATTCAGAATATGGCCGATTAGCTTGCGGCGAAACGGGAGAGGGAAGATTAGCAAATATCGAAGATATAGTAGATACAATTGAGTACGCCCTAACCTTTAAAAATGATTACCAGGGCAAGACGGTATTGGTTACTGCTTCCTGCACCAGAGAACCTATTGATAAAGTAAGATTTATTTCTAACTATTCTTCGGGTAAGATGGGATTCGCTCTGGCAAAGATTGCCCGGGCCAGAGGGGCAAGGGTTATTCTGATAACCGGACCAACCTGTTTACCCGCTCCCAAGGGGGTCACCACAGTTTCAATCGAATCCGCAGAAGAGATGAAAAAAGCAGTTTTCGAATGTTTCCCAGAGGCGGACATAATAATTTCTGCTGCCGCAGTGGCCGATTTTCGTTCCAGAAAAGCATTTGCCGGAAAGTTAAAAAAAGAGAAGAATGAAAAACCGCTTATCGAGTTGGAAAGAAATCCCGATATTCTCTATGAATTAGGAAAGAAAAAAGGTGATAAAATATTGGTCGGATTCGCCGCGGAAACGGAAAATTTGGAAGCCAATGCCCTTAAAAAATTGAAGGAAAAAAGATTAGACCTGATTATCGCTAATGATATCTCGGCAAAAGAAGCAGGATTTGGCTCAGATAGAAATAGAGCCAGTCTGATAAACAGCAAAGGGATAGCCCGGGAATTACCCCTGATGCTTAAAATCGATATGGCCGAGAAAATCTTAGATGAAATTATAAAAATAAAGTGAATAATGAGATTAATGAGTTTATTAATATGCATAGCGAAAAGAAATATGCCGAAATAGTAATCTTGGAATATAATTTTGATAAAATATTTCACTACCGTATTCCTCAGGATTTAAAAGACCGGATATCCCTCGGCTCGAGAGTGACCATGCCTTTTAGAGGAAAAGTGACTACAGGATGCGTAGTGGGATTTTTAGCGAAATCGGATGTTAAAAACTTAAAAGATATCTTGCAAGTAACCGACAAAAAACCTCTCCTTACTCCCCGGATAATTAGCTTAACCCAATGGATTTCAAATTATTATCTCTGCTCCTGGGAAAAGACCTTAAATTATGTTATTCCTAAAACCCGAAAGGCCTGGCTTAAAAAATTTGATATAGAGGATATTTCGTCCCAAAAAAACCTTCGGTTGCCCGAAGATGATAAATTCTCAGATAATGAAATTATATTTTCCCCAGAAGAAATAAAAGAAATACCCTCCTTAAAAGATATAGAAAACATTATAAATAACAAAAAATTCCAGACGATTCTAATTCGTGGAAACGATTTTAAGAGCAGGATGAAAATCTATTTAAGTTGTATCCGAAAGACCCTAAAAGAGGGGAGACAGGTCATTATATTAGCTCCTACCGAATCGCAACTATCGGGATTGGTCGGTCTGCTGGAAAAAGAATTTAAGGACAATATGGTAGTTTTTGATGAAAAGGTAGACCAGAAAGCCAAATATCAAAAATGGATTAAAATAAGAAATTCTCAGGTAAACATAGCCCTGGGAATGAGGTCATCCATATTCGTCCCCTTTGACAGATTGGGATTGATTATCGTGGAGCGGGAATATAGCAGTCTGTATAAAGAAGAAAGGTCTCCCCGCTATAATGCCCGCGAAGTAGCTCTAAAGCGAGCAGAATTGGAGAACATCCCCCTGATTTTGAGCAGTGAAACACCGTCGATGGAATCTTACTGGAATGTTCGGGAAAATAATTTTCTGGAGGCGGAGTTTACCACCGGAGAGGAAAGAGAAAATCTATTAAAAAAAACTATAATAGATATGACCCGGGAAAAGTCCAAAAAAAAGATAATAAGCTACAAACTTCAGCAAGCCATTTCCAGAAGTTTAAAGAACAAAAGGCAGGTCGTACTTTTTTTAAATAAGAGGGGTTTCTCGAGTTTTATGATTTGCAGCCAGTGTGGACATATACCTAAATGCCCCAATTGTAATACTTCCCTTTCTTATCATTTAGATGTTCAAAAAAGGGCTCAGCTGATTTGCCATAATTGCGGAAAAAGGGTAAAAGTAACGAATGTTTGTGCTAAATGCGGCAGTAAAGAGATTCGCCCCCTGGGGATGGGAACCCAAAAATTAGAGAGTGAAATCAGGAAGATGTTCACCCGGTCTGAAATAAGGCGTTTGGATAGGGATTCGTTAATTAAAGATGATGACTATCGGCAAATCCTGGAAGAATTCAATCAGGGAAATACCGATATATTGATAGGTACCCAGATGCTGTTAAAGGGAGTGGATTTTAATAATGTTGATTTAATAGGGATTATTTCCGCTGATACCCTGCTTAATCTGCCGGATTATCGTTCAGGGGAAAAGACCTTTCAGCTGCTTAACGAAGTTATTTCCTCTCTCAGGGAGATAAGTTTTCCCAAAGAAGTGATTATTCAGACCTTTAACCCCGAGGATCACTGTATAGTTGCCTTAAAAGAACAGGATTATAACTATTTTTACCAAAAAGAAATTGAATTACGAAAAGAACTGGATTACCCTCCCTTTGCCCACATTATTAAAATCGTGATCTTAGGAGAAGAAAAGGAAGCAGTTAAACAGAGGGCGGAATATCTAATCAGTTATTTAGAATCCCTCCGCAAAGACAAAGAGTCAGCGGAATTTAAATTGTTGGGTGCCGTAGATATGGTATTATGGAAATCGAGAAACAACATCAAAGTACAATTTTTAATAAAAGTAAAAGATTTAGAAAAATTTAACAAGGCATTTAAGAAAAATTATGATAAAATGTTATCAAAGCATTTTGACCAAAGAAATAGATTGACTATTGATGTTGACCCGGTAAGAATGATATAGAGATTAAAATAAAGATTACACAGATTTAATCAGCGTAATCACTTTAAAAGTAACTGGAGGAACAGATGGCAATATTAGAAATTAAAGAATACGGCGAACCTGTTTTAAGAGGAAAAGCACTACCGCTTAAGGAGATTACCCCGGAAATATTGAATCTTATAAAAGATATGGCTGAAACCATGTATACTGATTCCGGAGTAGGCCTTGCTGCCCCGCAAGTGGGGGTATCGAAAAGGATTATTATTATTGACGGAGAAGAAGATGGATTAATAGTATTGATAAATCCTATGATTGTTAAAAGCGAGGGAGAAGTTGTAGAAGAAGAGGGATGTTTAAGTGTCCCCGGTATCTACAGTAAGGTCAAGCGTTCGTCAAGAGTAACGGTAAAGGCGATTAACGAGAACGGAGACTCGATTGAAATTACCAAAGAGAGTTTAACTGCCCGCGCCCTTCAGCACGAGATCGACCATTTAGACGGGATTTTATTTATTGACAGAATAGGAAGAATGGAAAGACAGATGTTGCTAAATAAATTAAAAAAGAAAAAAAGTGACAGGGGATAATCATGCTTAAAATTATTTTTATGGGAACGGCTGATTTTGGCGGGTCGGTTTTAGAGAAACTGGCAGACAGTAAAGAAAATAAACTTATGGTAGTTACCCAGCCAGACCGTCCTCAGGGGCGCGGTAGGAAAATATTGCCCACCCCCATTAAAAAAGTTGCACTCAGTAAGGGGTTGGAAGTATTTCAACCGGAAAATATTAATGATGAGGAATCCCTGAAAACATTGAAAGAATTTAACCCGGATATTATTCTGGTGGTTGCTTATGGCCAGATTCTTTCCCGCCATATCTTAAATGTTCCCAAGTTGGGATGCATTAATATCCACGGCTCTTTCCTGCCGAAATATCGGGGGGCTGCACCTATCAACCGGGCTATTATAAATGGTGAAAAAGAGACCGGAATAACTTTTATGTTTATGAATGAGAAAGTAGATGCCGGAGATATCATCTTTCAGGAGAAGATAGACATCTTCCCGGATGAGACCTGCGGGGAACTTTATTACAGGCTATCTGCCCTAAGCGCTGATTCCCTCCCTAAACTTTTAAAAAAAGTAAAAAGCGGAAAGATAGAAGGAATTCCCCAGGATATTAAACTAGTGACCTTTGCCCGAAAGATGAACAAAGAAGATGGTAAAATAGACTGGAGTGATAAAGGAGAAAAGGTTTATAATCTAATCAGAGGAACCATTCCCTACCCCGGTGCTTTTACCTATTACCATGGCAGAAAGCTGAAAATTACCCGGGTAAGATTTCTGGATGATTATCAGGGTGAAACAGACACAGGTTCAAGTTCCCCCAAACCCGGCAGAGTAGTTAAAACTGAAAAAGATGCAATTTTAATCTCTACCGGAGATAAGGGAATTATAAAAATATTGAAGCTGATTCCTGCCGGCTCAAAAGAATTAACCGCTGAGCAATTCGTCAACGGTTACAAGATTAAAGCAGGAGATATATTAGGTTAGGAGGTTTTTTTATGTTTTTTTTCGACAGCACTATATTTATTTTAATACCAGCCATAATTTTAACCATTTATGCTCAATACAAGGTTAAAACAACTTATTCAAAATATTCAAAAATATTAGCCAAAAGCGGATTAAGCGGGAAGGAAACAGCCGAGGAACTATTATTACGAAATAATTTAAGCAATATTAAGATAGAATCGATAAAAGGCCGCCTTTCTGACCACTATGACCCCAGACAGAAAAAGCTGGGCCTCTCCGAAGAAATATATTATGGTAAATCAATAGCTGCCCAGGGGATTGTTGCCCACGAGGTAGGTCATGCCCTTCAGGATGCCAAAAATTATTTTCCGCTCTCCCTTCGCAGCAATCTGGTACCGGTCACCAATATCGGCTCCCGCATGGCGATCCCCCTGTTTTTAATAGGCTTTATCTTCAGTTTCCCCGCCTTGATGGATATCGGCATTATCGCCTTTTCCTTGGCCGTCCTGTTTCAGTTAGTCACTTTACCGGTCGAATTTGATGCCAGCAAGAGAGCGGTGAACCTGTTAGTTAGGGCAAATATTGTTTCGGATACAGAAGAAATTAATTCGGTAAAAAAAGTTTTAAGCGCCGCGGCATTAACCTACGTGGCTGCTGCCTCGGTAGCGGTCTTTCAACTGTTACGGCTTATAGTGTTAAGAAATAGAAGATAGAAGGGAATATAAAATAAATTAAATCTATGAATATAACAAAAGTTGATCCCGCAAGAGAAACAATACTAACTATTTTAGTTAAAATTGATTCCAAACAGGGTTTTATTAATATTCTATTAAACAAATCATTAGACAAAGATAAATTTTCTACCAGAGATGCGGCTTTTATCAACGAGATAACCTATGGGGTGGTAAGAAACCGAAATAAATTAGACTGGGCTCTATCTCAATTTTCTACTAAACCTCTATCTGAGACCCCAGTATTGATTAGAAATATATTAAGAATGGGCGTTTATCAGCTTCTGTTTTTAGACAAAGTTCCTGATTATGCAGTGTGTAATGAATCAGTCCAGTTAACAAAAAAATACGGGAATCCCGGGATAGCTAAATTTGTAAATGGTGTTTTAAGAAATATTATTCGCAACAGAGAGAATATTCGCTGGCCGGATAAGGAAAAAGAAATGGCTCTCTACATTTCCACCATCTATTCACACCCCCTGCAGATAGTCGAGCGCTGGTTAAAAAGATTTGATTTTGCCGATACGGTTAAAATGTGCCAGGCCAACAACAAAATACCCCCTTTAGTGATTAGAACCAATACTCTAAAAATATCCCGCTCTGATTTAAAAAAGATTTTAGAAAAGGAAAACATTAAAGCAAGAGAAGGTATCTTTACCGAAGAAGCACTATATGTTAAAGGACTTTCCAATATAACCAAGTTTCCCGCTTACCGGGAAGGATTATTCCAGATTCAGGACGAAGCATCCATATTGGTCTCTCATCTACTGGAGCCCTCACCCGGTGAATCAGTAATCGATGTCTGTAGTGCACCAGGCGGGAAGACCACCCATCTTGCCCAGTTGATGGCCAACAAAGGCAGTCTACTGGCAATGGACAGTAATAAGTTAAGGTTATTAACGGTAAAAAGCAACTGCCGAAGATTAGGAATTGATATAGTAAAGACCCGGGAGAATAATGGCGCCATATTAGCTGAAAAATATCTGAAGACAGCAGATAAAGTTTTAATAGATGTTCCCTGTACCGGACTGGGGGTCTTAAGGAGAAAACCTGACCTGAGATGGCAAGAATATAATGCAAAAAGATTTGAAAAGTTGACTAAACTGCAAGGGGAAATATTGGACCATACTTCTTGCTACCTGAAGATCGGGGGAAAATTAGTATATTCTACCTGCAGTACCGAGCCGGAAGAGAACGAGGAAATAGTAAGAAAATTTTTAGAAGAACATCCTAATTTTGAATTAGAAGATCCAGGCGAATTTCTAAAAGAGCGAAAATTGGCTGATTATGTATCAGCCCAGCACAAGAAGAGGAAATTTATTCAGATACTTCCCGGGCTTTCTAATTTAGATTTAGAATTGGATGGATTCTTCATGGCCAAAATGATAAGGAAAGGGTAGGGTTATAAATGGAACGGATAGGGAAAATTTTTCGTTTTATCTTTAAATCATTTCTTACCACGGTTTTCATAATTTTTGCAGTAGGTGCCGGTGCAGTTTGTGCCTTTCTGGTATTCCAAAACATGTTTGATGTTTCCGATACCGTAGTCCCCTCGGTAATCGGTGATGAATTGAATATTGCTCAGGGAAAATTGTATGATGCCGGGCTAAAGATCTATGTCTCCGGCGAGGAATTTAACGAAAGAATCTCTCAAAATAAAATCATCACCCAGGATCCGGCCAGCGGGGCGAAAGTAAAAAAGAACAGAGAAATTTATGTGGTAGTAAGCAAAGAGAACGAGGTTATTGCCTTAAACATTCCCGACCTCAGAAATAAAGAGCTGGAAGAAGCCACGGCTCTTATCGAAGAATACGGTCTGATTTTAGGCAAAGTCACCTATACCTATCATTTTTCCGTCCCTGAGAACGTAGTTATTGCCCAAACCCCTGAACCGGGAAATACAAAAACAAACAGCAAAGAGGTTAACCTTTTAGTCAGCAAGGGACCTTATTAGTATATCGTATATCGCGTTTAGTAGGATCGGATTTATCTTGTAGGGGCACAATGAATTGTGCCCCTAAGGAATCAAGGAGGAGAATCACTTGAAAAAAAATTCATTACAATACTGGCTGGCCTGGAATAAAATACCGGACATAGGTCCAAAAAGATTTTACAAATTACTTGAATACTTTGGTTCAGTCGATACTGCCTGGCAGGCAAAATCAGGAGAAATATCCAAAATACTAAATTTAAGTTCCAAAATAGCCACCAGGATTTTCGAAGAAAAAAACAATATCAATCCCGAACAAGAACTAGATTTAATAGATAAACATAAAGTCAATGTAATAACCATTGAGGATGCCCAATATCCCGATAACCTAAAAACCATTCATTATCCTCCTCCGGTTTTATATTTTAAAGGAACTATCGTTGAAGCAGACAAAAATTCTATCTCTATCGTGGGCTCGAGAAAAGCCACCTACTATGGAAAGATGGTAGCTGAAAAATTAAGCAAAGATTTAGCTTTAAGCAGTTTAACTATAATCAGCGGAATGGCCCGGGGAATAGATACGGCCGCTCACAAAGGCGCACTTTCAGTAAATGGGCGAACCATAGCGGTACTTGGTTGCGGTGTTGATTATATATATCCTCCCGAAAATAGAAGGTTAGCTCAAGAGATACAAGAATCAGGAGCACTACTAAGCGAATTTCCTCTTTTTACTCTGCCGGAAAGACAAAACTTCCCCCGCAGGAATCGTATTATCAGCGGATTAAGTCTGGGAACGGTGGTAGTGGAGGCAGCTGAAAAGAGCGGTGCCTTAATCACTGCCGATTTCGCACTCGACCAGGGCAGGGAAGTATTTGCAATTCCGGGTAATATAAACTCTCCGTTATCCAACGGTACGCACAATTTAATAAAACAGGGAGCAAAGCTAGTAAACAATTATCAGGATATCTTGGAAGAAATACACATAGCTCTTCCCCAAAAAACAGCCGAAAAAGAAATAGTTAAAGAAAATACTTCTCTAAACGAAGAAGAAAAAATAATTTACCGGTTAATTACCAAAGAACCTGCCCAAATAGATGAAATTATTACAGCCAGTAAACTGTCTGCCGGTAAAGTCAGCGAAACCCTACTAAACCTCGAACTAAAAGATCTAATAAAAGAAATCGAAGGAAAAAGATTCATCAAACTATAAATTTAATAATCCAATAAAAAATAACAAAACTTTATTGCTATAAACAAAATCATTTAGTATAATATAAAAGTCGGGGCGTAGCGCAGTTTGGAAGCGCACCTGAATGGGGTTCAGGGGGTCGGAGGTTCAAGTCCTCTCGCCCCGACCAGTTATAGATAGAT
>Ga0209386_1000256_pt1 | contig 27224 bp, 22 predicted proteins | sample NGEPertwo_FD_184510 | JGI IMG/M metagenome (GOLD analysis project Ga0209386, IMG submission 184510) | Arctic peat soil microbial communities from the Barrow Environmental Observatory site, Barrow, Alaska, USA - NGEE Permafrost154B-two... | ecosystem: Environmental > Terrestrial > Soil > Wetlands...
TTGTCGGTTACCAGAATATCGTCTTCGAGACGTATACCACCAAAATCCAGGTATTTTCGAACCTGTTCGAAATTAATAAAGGCATGATTGATTTTTTCGTTGTACCATTTTTCAATCAAAGCCGGAATAAAATAGAGCCCAGGTTCATTCGTGATTACAAATCCCTTTTGTAGTTTGCGTCCTAATCTTAAATAAGCTGTTCCAAACTGACCAATTGGACGAACTTCGTCATCGTATCCGACATGTATCTGCCCGTAATTTTCCATATCGTGAACATCAAGGCCCATCATGTGACCTAATCCATGTGGGAAGAAGAGTGCATGAGCACCGCTTGCCACAGCCTCTTTGACATCGCCTTTCATTAAACCCAGCTCCTTTAATTCAGAGGTGATCACCTCAGCAATTTTGAGATGAATACTAAGATAGGTTTCGCCTGGTTTGATCATCGCTGTGGCAGTATTGTTTGCCTTTAAAACAATATTATAGATATCAAGTTGCTTTTGAGAAAACGTTCCGCCAACGGGAATAGTGCGTGTAAAATCGGAAGCATAATGACCGTTCGATTCAGCACCGGCATCAACAATCATCAACCGTCCTTTTTCGAGTGGAAAAGAGTGACTGTGGTTATGAAGTGTCTGTCCGTTTTGGGTAAGTATAGTCGGGAATGAGGTACCACCGCCGTAAGCCAGTGCGATACCTTCAATTGTACCTGCGATCTCCTGCTCCATCACTCCAGGCTTTGCCATTTTCATGGCTGCCACATGCATTTTGTAGCCAGTTTCGCAGGCAACTTCAATCTCTGCAATCTCAAACTGATCTTTTACTGAACGCATTGCTACGAGCGCATAAATCAAATCAATCGAAACGTGTTTTGCCAGATTCATTGTTGGTATTCCCAATAACTCTTCAAGCAACAGTTTAATATCTGCACGATAGGCAGGAAGGAAATGTACACGACTCTCTTTATTGATTTTGACGAAAAGATCTTTGAATGGCGAAGTATTAGTAACGCCGACTGAAGCTGCCAACTCCTTTATTGAAGGTTTTATTCCCGACCAGATGATGTCTTCGATGGAATTGTCGTTACCGAATAGCGTGTCGTTTCCTGTGTTTGCATCAATTACTCCGAATAGCCCAGGTATATCGAGTCCGAACAGGTACAAAAATGTGCTGTCTTGTCTGAAATGGTATGTGTTGTCGGTATAATTTAGCGGGGATTGATTGTTCCCTGGAATCAGAATTATACCACTTCCCATCTTCGCCCGAAGTCGGTTTCTCCGCTCCGTATAAACTTGTTTGTCGAACATATTCAATAATTTAAAGGATTAGCCTGTAATTTTTGAAGGCAATCCGGATTTCATTACTTTTTTATCATTGGTTGATCGAGGCAAAAAGATATCATCCGCGGTTAACCCCAGTTCACTAATCGCTTTCAGGCAATATTCAAGTCGTCCTAGATCGGTGTTAGTCGTATTGTTGGTTCCGAAAGTGAATTTCACACCGGCTGCCTTTGCACGTTTGAGAAAAGCGATGCTGGGAATTTTGTAACGGGCATTGATTTCTAATGCAACATCATTGTTTTTTAAAACGTTAACTACGCGATCCATCCTTTCTGGTGTCCAAAGCCGATCATAGTCAGCTGCAATCTTTGCCGGTAGAAATGACGGATTCACATAAATATCGACGGGCTCATTTGCCATAATAGCTTCGATTTTACCAACCAGCATGTCCATAAATTCCTGTTCATCCTCCACAAAAGTCTCTTCGGGAATCCATAATCTCAGACGACGCCCTTTGTTATCGGTCCATGTCATGGCATCGGTAAAGATATAATCAAACCTGGCAACAGCTGCAGGCGTAAAGAGTGTTACCCACTCACGACCTTCGCATTGCATCACTTTGAAAACAGGTTCGTTGCTGATCCCATCGAGATAAGCATTTAAGGTCGAATCGCTTGTTACAGGAAATTTTAATCCGCAATTGGCAGCGATGCCATAATTGTAACCAATGTCTCTGGCGTGTTGACAAGCCTGATCCATCGTGAGGCCGCCTTTGAGGTGACCGTGAAAATCGATCAGCGGAAATTCTTGTTGATTCAGCAAATCAACCACTTTCATGATGCTATCGGGTTCAGCGGCTGCAATATTTTCAGGCTTTACCTCATCGCCCAATGGAAGTATCGTCATTTCTGCGACTACTAATTCACCGTCTGCATTTGTTTTCCTGATCGTCAGAAATCCATTCGATAACACCCGACCGATGATGTCGCCGGAACGCAGAACGTTTGCCGGTTCATCGTATTCGCTTATTATCTTATTGTTTACGGTTACTTTAATTTTACTTCCATTAACAGTAATATCTACGTTGAACCACTCGTTATCGGCAGCTGTTCGAACGAAATTATTCCTGATTTTTAATAGACTTCCCGTTTTCTGAGGACTTCCAACGCGATAGTCGCTGTTGTTAATCTTTACGGCATATCCTTTTTCAGAAACGCTTGCATCGGGTGCGGCAAAAACTAAAACACCCTCTGCCCCTGCAGTGGTTTTCAGTTTCGCGGTGAACTCGAAGTTCCTTACTTTAAAGTTCGATGAAATTGCAGATTTTTCATTTTTAAGGAGGAAACCTTCGCCTGAGGCTGAAATATCAGTTTTCGAACAGAATTTATCGACGTTCGAAGCATCAACTTTAATCACTTCTCCTTTTTTAGGACCTGTCTGACATGAGAAAAGAACAAATGAGATAATAATTACTGAGAATAATTTTGTGAACTTCATAAATTAATGATTTTAGCTAATTTGATTCGATTGACGAATATACCAAGATTATCGCTTTATCCGGTACATTTTGAAGATAATTTTAGTCATGAAATTGTTTTGAGGGTAACAATTGGATGAGGAGGTTGAATTTACACCTGTATTAAAACAATTTTATCCCCTGCACTTAGACTACTTAACGTTTGCGAGAGTTCAACATCAATCCCCTGTGGAAAATTGTCATTCAAAAGGCGATTGTTAATTTCTTCTCCAATTGCAGAATTATCTGAAAGTAACATTACACCTTTTCTTTCTTCCCCATAGCTTTCGCAATTGTACTACCGACCATCAATTGAAGCGCGTGATAAAGCATCAGCGGAAGTAAAACCACTCCAAGAACTGCCTGATCGGGAAACAAAACCTTTCCCATCACAGCGCCCTGAACCAATGATTTTTTTGAGCCACAGAAGATTACGGCAATCCGGTCTTCGCGCTTAAATTTCATCCATATCGAAAGCTGGTTCATAAATATAAAAACAACCAAAAAGAGCGTAAGCATCATTGCTCCCAATACCACAATCTCCGAGATCGTAAAGTGATCGAACATATGACCTGAAAACGATTCACAGAAGGAGGTATAGACTATGAGTAGAATGATGAACTGATCAAATTTCCCAAGCGTTGTCTTGTACCTTGAGACCCATTCTCCAATTTTGTGGTGGAGAAACAACCCGATAATTACCGGCAATAAAACCTGCAAACAGAGCAAAAGAATCGTATGTCCAATATCAAAACCTTCCTGTGTTTTGCCAAGCGCAGTGCTCATTAAAAGTGGCGTGATAAATATTCCCAGGATGCTCGATATACTTGCATTAAAGATTGCAGCCGCAATATTTCCACGGGCAATTGAAACCATCACGATTGATGAGGAGACGGTGGATGGCAAAGCTGCGAGGTAAAAAATGCCAAGTCCGATATTGGATGAAAAATAGTCATGGAATACCAGCCTTAAAACTACAATTACCAAAGGGAAAAGGACAAATGTAGAAAGTTGCACCATCAGGTGCAGACGCCATTTGCTTAATCCGCTCAGAAGACTTTCGGGACTTAACTTTGCTCCATAGAAAAAGAAGATGACCGAAACACCATAGCCAGCAATTGCCGGAAGGTGAAGCGGACTTTCTTCAATTCCAACCGGAGGGTATAACCAAGCAAGAAAAATGACCCCGATCATCAGGAAGAAGAAAGGACCTAACCCGATTTTTGAAAGCGTATCAACAAGACGTTTAATCATTAACAAAGCGAAAATCAGGTTTAAATAAAAATGGCTGCACGGAAATTGTGCAGCCATAAAAGTAATGCTTTTATTAGAATTGATTCCGTAATGATTAGCTCAGAAATTTCTTTCGGAGTTCTTCGATCTCCTCTTCACCAATAGGTTTGAGCTCTCCGATTGGAACACCCATTGTGAGCGACTTTGCACTAAATTCTGCAACTTCCAGTCGGTCAAACGTCTGGAGTAACTTGTCGCCTGTGATCAGAATAGAGTCATTTTCAATAATTACTGCAGGCGTATCTTTAGAGATAAGGTTCAATATGGTTTCCTCACCCTGGAAATGACTACCAAACGGAACATTGTAGACATCCTGGAGGAAAATCCAGCTTTCAGGTATGGTACGAACGTCGAACTTGCTTCCTGTAACACTAAATGCCATTAAATAGGGCGATTGAGTCAATATGATTGAGTTGACATGTGGGTTGCGTCGATAGATTTCCTGGTGTAGCCAGGTAGCACGACTTGGTATTTTCCCCGGCTCACGTTTCCCGTCTTTGATCTGAACAATATCATCCAGCGTTATATTCCACCGGAGAACATTGGTAGGCGTTATCAAAAAATCGTTTCCCCGCCAACGGATCGATACGGTACCGTATGAACTGATCATCAGTCCCTGGTCACATGCACGACGAACAATCCGCATAATCTCTTCACGGCGTTCACGTTCGTCCGAAGGGTGTTTCACGTCCTCCGTCATTTCGGGCAGCAGTCTCGGAATTTGAGCCTCGAAAGCTTCGATTTGTTCGTCCGTCAACGAATTTACTTTCCCGATTGTTTTGGCATTAATAATTGTCTTGGCGCAAAACTCAAGCGTTTCGAAGCGCTGATAGGCATCTTTCATATCGGTACCGCCAACAACGGTTCCATGGTTTTCCATGATGACTGCATTAAATCCTTTAGCAAATTCAGCAGCAATCTTTTCTCCCAGCTCTTCGCTTCCAGGAAGTGCATATCCTGCATAACCAATTGGTCCGCAAACATATTTTGCCTGTGGAATTACATTCGTATCGGGGATAACGTGTGCAATACTGAAAGATACCAAAGCCGGTGGATGCGCATGGATAATGGCTTTGATATCAGGACGCATCTTATAAATAGCCCGGTGGAATGGATATTCGGAAGAGGGTTTGTGTTTTCCCAGGACTGTTCCATCAGCCTTGATACAATTGATGTCATCAGGCCCAAGCGTGCCCTTGTCGACTGCCGAAGGAGTAACCCAAATATCGCCCTGTTCGTCGATGATCGAAACATTACCACCCGTGGTGGTGGTCATCCCGTTGTGATAGATCCGACTAATAATCAATACAATCTGATTACGTGGATGCATAAGGTTGATGTCAAGTAAATGCATAAAACATGTTTTAAGATTTCGCAATTTTACGGCGGTAATTTTCGACTTCCCAGTTGTCAATAAAGTCAATCTGAGCCTTGGTCATAAATTTAGGTCCGCCAAAATTATCAGACAAATAGCTTATTTTCAATATATTTGAATAGACCTCAAGAACATTTAATACTGATTTGAGATTTTCCTCAACAGCGATAATTCCCTGTCCTTCAACTGCCAAAACTTTAGGGAGGTAACCATACGAATCCACATAACCAGCAATTTTAGCGCTGGCCGATTCGATTTGATCTTTCTCATTACTGAAGGCAGGAATAAGCAGGTAATGTGCCTTGCAATAGACAATATCATCGGGGGTGAACGCCGTATTTGCTTTCTGAAAGCTTTTCTGGTCAGTTGTAAAATGGTGGATCAAACTGCTTTCAATTCCCTTTGCCACAAAAGTTCCGAATTCAGGGTGCAATTGCTGTATCTGGTCAATGATCGGCGATTCAAACGATTTTGCATCATCCATCGGAAAAGGCTGGCTGATTTTACTATTAATCTTCTGAATAATTGATGAATATATTTCATTTATAGCTGGAATAGAGTCTGCAGCCACAAACACACCATGATTCTCAAGGAATATTATTTGGGGCGCTTTCCCAAACTTTGAAGTAAACCGGGCAATTTCAGTTTCCACTTTTTTAAAGAGGATATAACCCGGATCTGTATAAGGGATAAATAGAGACTGATTACCAAATAGTTCTTTACAAATACTTTCAGCCTTTCCTGAACACATCAGTGCATTAACTAAAGTAGGATGCGTATGAACAACAAATTGATAATCAATAATTTCATGCATCGAAGTCTCGACGGACGGGCGATTGCCTCCTTTAGAAACAATTGCATTCGCGAGATCGGCTTTCACTTCGGCCTCACGTTCAGTTGAATCATGACTATAAGTTTTTGAAGAGACAATTTTTAGTTTCTCCCGCGCCAGGCATACAAAGCCATTTTCATCTATCGTTTCGAGTGCAACGCCACTTGCTTTTACCCAGATATGGTTTTCATCCTTAAAAGACGTATTCCCGCCACCTGCAATGACAAAAGTTTTATCTTTCCCGTAAAGTTTCGACACTTCAATTAGTTGTGCAAGGTTCTGATTCATTAGTGTTTTGTTTCTATTTATTTCTATTCGTTACATTATTCCCATTTCCGTAATCCAAAAGTAAGTGAAAATTGGATGATGACTGTTACAATTAGTGATATTTGATTTACACTATTTGTTATTACCTTTGTCGCTCAAATCGAGTTTAAACTCCGTGTGCTTGAACACCACGTAAAAAACAAGTAGAATGAAAAAGACCGTTTCCGTTTTGTTTATGTTTGCAGGCATCCTGTTTGCAATTTGTTTATTGATTTCCAATATTTTAGCCACAAAAATTATTTTGATTGGTTCCTGGGCAGCTCCGGCAGGTGTGCTGATTTTCCCCATTGCCTATATTATTAATGACGTGATTGTTGAGGTTTGGGGATATAAAAAGGCCCGTCTGATTATCTGGTCAGGCTTTGCAGTAAATCTTTTGGCAGCGCTGTTTTTTACACTTGCCATCGTTGTTCCCGCCGCTCCTTTTTGGCAAAATCAGGCAGCATTTTCTACCATTTTAGGAAGTACTCCCCGGATTATTGCTGCCAGTTTATTGGCCTATCTTGTTGGATCTTTCTTAAATGCCTTTGTGATGAGTAAGGTGAAGGTGTTAATGAAAGGAAAAGACTTTTCAGTACGGGCTATTCTCTCAACTTTAATTGGCGAAGCAGCCGACTCCTTTATTTTTATAATCATTGCTTTCGCTGGCAACCTGCCGCTTAACGTATTGATTGGCATGATCTTCACCCAGGCATGTATCAAAACAGCTTATGAGATTGTGATTCTTCCATTTACAATCGTAGTGGTCAAATGGGTTAAGAAAGTTGAAGGTATCGACACGTTTGATGAATCGATTTCCTACAATCCTTTTTCAATCAATCAAATCTGAAGTATATGTCTAAAGCATTGGTAGTTTTTTCAGGTGGTCAGGATTCGACAACCTGCCTTTTCTGGGCTAAAAAGCATTTTGATGAGGTTTTGGCGATTGCTTTTGATTATGGACAGCGACATATCGTTGAACTCGAAGCCGCAAAAAAGATTGCGTCGGAAGCAGATGTTCGGCTGAATATCTTTAAGCTTAATCTATTGAGCGAAGTATCGCATAATTCATTAACAGATAATGCGATGGAGGTTGAAACAAATCAGCCCGATCACCGCCCGCCCAATACGTTGGTTGAGGGAAGAAATATGTTGTTTCTTACTTATGCTGCCGTTTTTGCCAAAGCGAACGCAATCAATGATATCATCACAGGTGTTGGTCAGGCCGATTACAGCGGATACCCCGATTGCAGGAATGAATTTATACAATCACTTAATCAGACGCTAAATTTGTCGATGGATTTTGAGTACCATCTGCATACACCATTAATGTGGCTCGACAAATCTGAAATCTGGCAAATGGCAGCTGAACTTGGCGTCTTTAAAATCGTGCGGGATCAGACGATCACCTGCTATCATGGGATTCCAGGTGAAGGTTGTGGAATCTGTCCGTCGTGCAAATTGCGAAACAGGGGATTATTAAATTATTTAAAATCAAAAGGTAATGGATGATTTAAAAAGTTTGGGAAAGTCAACCGGATATGAATTCAGTTATTCTCCAGAAGTGCTCGATACTTTTGAAAACCGGCATCCAGAGAATGATTACTGGGTAAAATTCAATTGTCCTGAATTCACCTCATTGTGCCCGATTACGGGTCAGCCTGATTTTGCCGCCATTTACATTAGTTATATCCCTGACGTGAAAATGGTGGAAAGCAAGAGCCTTAAGCTTTATCTTTTCAGTTTCCGGAACCATGGTGGATTTCATGAGGATTGTGTTAATATCATCATGAAAGACCTGATCAAACTTATGGAACCGAGGTATATTGAGGTTTGGGGAAAATTTACACCACGTGGTGGTATCAGCATCGATCCGTATTGCAACTATGGAAAACCTGAAACCAAATTTGTGGCAACGGCTGAATTTAGGATGATGAACCACGACCTTTATCCGGAGAAGGTGGATAACCGATAGAAAAAATAGAGACAAGGGAGTGCCTTGTCTCTACAATTAATTCTTATAGAGGGAAATAATTATCCCTTCTTTACTTTTTTAACGCCATAAACAGCACTTTCACCCAATTCCTCTTCAATGCGCAGCAATTGGTTGTATTTTGCGATTCTGTCAGTGCGGCTCAACGAACCCGTTTTGATCTGTCCGCTATTGGTAGCTACCGCAATATCGGCAATGGTTGTATCTTCTGTTTCGCCTGAGCGGTGTGAAGTCACACTTGTGTAACCTGCACGGTGAGCCATTTCGATGGCGTCAAGCGTTTCGGTCAGTGTTCCAATCTGATTAACTTTAATCAGGATAGAGTTGGCAGCGCCTAATTCGATCCCTTTTTTAAGGTATTCAACGTTGGTTACGAACAAGTCATCGCCAACAAGCTGACATTTATCTCCGGTTTTTTTGGTATGCAGCACCCAACCTTCCCAGTCACTTTGGTCGAATCCATCTTCGATCGAGTCAATCGGATATTTAGCAACAAGTTCGGCCAGAAAATCAACCTGCTGTTCGCGGGTTCGTTTTGCACCATTTGGTCCTTCGAATTTGGAATAGTCATAAATGCCATTTTCATAGAATTCTGAAGCAGCGCAATCAAGTCCAATCGAAACATCGCCACCATCTTCTGCACGACCTGGTTTGTAACCCGCTTTTTTGATGGCATCGATAATGCTGTTCAATGCATCTTCGGTTCCGGCAAGCGCCGGTGCAAAACCACCTTCGTCGCCAACAGCAGTACTGAGGTTGCGGTCATGAAGGACTTTTTTAAGGTTGTGGAATATTTCGGCACCCATACGAAGACCTTCGTGGAATGAAGTTGCTCCAATAGGGCGAATCATAAATTCCTGAAATGCAATCGGGGCATCAGAGTGTGATCCGCCATTGATAATGTTCATCATTGGAACAGGAAGTGTTTTAGCATTTACACCACCAATATAACGATAAAGAGGCATATCCAGATACGCAGCAGCAGCTTTGGCAACAGCCAGAGATACCCCTAAAATTGCGTTAGCACCAAGATTTGATTTTGTCTTTGTGCCATCAAGTTCAATCAGTTTGCGATCCAGCGCTACCTGATTAAGCGCACTCATTCCAATAACCTCTTCCGCAATAGTTGTGTTGATATTTTCAACTGCTTTAAGTACTCCTTTGCCGAGATAGTGTTTTTTATCTCCATCCCGAAGTTCAAGCGCTTCGTTTTCGCCGGTTGATGCACCTGATGGTACTGCGGCACGTCCCATGATTCCACTTTCAAGTGTAACTTCAACCTCAACAGTTGGGTTACCCCGGGAATCGAGAATTTCTCTTCCGATTACTTTGTAGATTAACATCTTTTTTGTGTATTAATACTATTAAACAATTATATTGCTGCCAGACTGACAGTGTGATACAAAATATATTTCCGAAATTTTTAATCCGTACAAAGATAAACATTCCTTACTTCAACTACTTTAAAAGTATAAAGGAGCTGTTAAAAAGATGTTAAATTTATAAGAGGAGCTTTAAATCGCGATACTCTTGATTGCTTCATCTAATGTTGTTAATATTCTTCCGTCCGATTGTAAACATCGAAGCACAGGAAAGGTTCAAACGGCAAAAGTAAAGCCCCGGTTGAAATTCCGCGGCTTTACACCTTTACTTTTTAGGACCTAAATACGATTTAACTGATTTTAAACATATTACATTTTACCCTTTTCAAGTTTCTTCTGAATTTTCTTAATGGCAGTTTCGATTGGTTTTTCAGGTTCAATTACATTGTATTCTCCCCAGAACTCACGATCCGCAAATCCTGAAATCTCATCTGTCATCACAACACTGGTCTTCATTCGATCGGCCATTTTTACCGGTTTATCAGTTGTCTTTTCCCAATCTGTGACAGCCATTTCGATGGTTGATTCATAAACGGTATTGAACAACTTCTTATTCCAGTCAACTTTGAAAGTAATCTGGCCTCTTGAATAACTATAGTACCATTTACCATCTTTCTCGCGATAATCGATATGATAAGCTGCAAGCGTCGGATATACTTTTGCTCCAGCTGGTTTCTTCTTAATAAACATATCGCTGGCCATCATTTTATTTTCAACATTAAGGTTAAACGTGGCACTTGTAATGGCAAGACTCTCAGTATCGATAAACAGTTTTCCATAATAGAGCGGTTCCGCAATATGAGAACGTTGTTTGAATGACAACACATATATCAGACGGTCGTTAACTTTCGTAATGTTTTCAAGACTGAATTCATAATTGCCAATCATATCTTCCGTGAAAACCATTTCAGGGTTCTTCATAATATCCAGGTACAAAGTGGTATACGGCCCACCCTGAAGTTTAAATGTTAAAGTATCCATTTTGGTGTAATCAGTACTTTTTCTGGCTTTGTAGAGTTGAGCCACATCGATCCGCGATGACATATAAGGCTGTTTATGTATTTCGACAACTGCCTCTGAAAGAGATACATAAGTTCTTCTTTTCTTAATTGTTTCGCGGTAGAATGCTGACATTAATGTTTGATCATTAAAATAGTTCTCAGCCCGCTTATTCATCACAGCACGGATCAGCAACTCGGGATCTTTTGGAAAAACCCGAACCTCATTCAAGGCAATAACCAATAAATCAAGTTCTATTTTAGTTCTTTCAGGTTTAAATTCCGAAAGATTCACAGTTTTGTTTTTGTATCCGAGATAGGATACAGTTATTTTTCCTTCGGTCATACTTTTTGGAACTTTTAACGAGAACTCACCTTCAGAATTAGTGATCGTTGCAATATTTGTTCCATTCAAAGTTAGAGAAGCAAAAGCAAGCGGTGACCTTGTCTCCTGATCAGATACAGAACCCTTGTACTGAACATATGTCAATGTGTCAGGCTGATTTGATTTTGGGATTGCTGGAGAAGCAATTGCGGCCCTCGAAAATCCCATAAGAATCAAAATAATAGCCGATATTATTTTTGATCTTTGACCGAAGTAGAAAGTTTGTGTTTTCATGGCTTAAATATTAAAAATTTGGACTTTATACACATGAGACAGCCAGTCCACAAAACACCCTTATACGGGATACCTTCTTTTTTTAAGAATCGTTTAAAAACTACCACAACCGGCCATATTAAGAACTATAATTATCAAATATTCAGAGATTTTAATAATTTTGGCAGTGGAATATGAATGAAATTTTGTTAAAATGAGAAAATTGTGAAACGAAAGATAATTATAGCGCTTTTAACAGTGTTTTCACTATTTGTCAATGCTGCTGAATCTTCGAAAAGACCTAAAATCGGATTGGTTCTTTCGGGCGGAGGTGCAAAGGGATTCGCCCATGTTGGCGCACTAAAAGTAATTGAGGAAGCTGGAATTCCTATTGATTATATTACCGGTACCAGTGTCGGTAGTATTATAGGCGGGCTTTATGCAGTTGGTTATGACGCAACCATGCTTGAAAATATCATCCAAAGCCAGAATTGGAAGGAGATGTTAAGCAATAGCTATAAGAGGGAATATATTTCCGCAATTACCAAAGAAGAGCAATCGCGTTATCTTATTACATTTCCAATCGAAACAAGAAAAATCAGCATACCGATTGGTTTACTGAACGGTCAGAATGTCATGGAATTTTTCACTTACCTTACCTATGGGTATCATGATGTAAAGGACTTTTCAAAGCTGCCTATTCCGTTTGAATGCATCGCCGCCGACATAGCTACAGGCCAAGAGGTGGTTCTCAATAAAGGATTCCTTCCGAAAGCAATTAGGGCAAGTATGGCAGTACCTGCGGCAATTGCAGCCTGTGAAATTGATGGACGAATGCTCGTCGACGGCGGAATTGTAAACAATTTTCCAGTCGATCGCTGTCGCGAAATGGGAGCTACTTTTATTATTGGCATTGATATTCAGGACGATCTGCTTTCTAAAGATAAAATCAAGTCTATTCCGGATGTGATATCCCAGCTAACCAGCCTGATGTCAATCGAACGAAGTGAGAAGAATCGTAAGAATGTGGATGTTTTAATAAAACCCGAAATATCCGGATACTCGGCTTCTAGTTTTGATACCGAGTCGGCAATCGCTTTGATGAAACGAGGTGAAGAGGCTGCCCGTAAAATGCTACCTCAGCTCATCAGACTGAGAGATTCGCTTGGTATTGTTCCTGTTGTCAAAAAACAACGGGAATTGCCGGATGATAAAGCATCGTTTATTGTGGATAAGATTGAAGTTGAAGGAACTGAAAAAACGAACATTGTTTCTTTCCTGGGTAAAATGGGTATTGGGAACAACAAGAAGGTTACCCTACAACATATACGTCAGAGCGTTTCAAGAATTTATGCTGCCGGCAATTACGAGAATGTTGATTTCAGAATTTCAGGCGATGCTAAAAAGATAATTTATATAAATGTGAAAGAGAGTTCAACTCAACGTTTAAATATTGGACTTCATTACGACACTGATCTTAAGGCCTCAGCACTTATTAACACGACAATTTACAGCGATCGGATAAGCGGGTCGAATCTATCGCTCGATGCAAAATTATCATCTTTACCAATGTTTTCAGCACGGTATTCACTCGACAGGGGCTGGAAACCTGGATATACTGTGTTCGGCTCTTTTATTTCGGATAAAATCTGGGGATACGAAAATGACCGAAAGTCTTCAGAAATTAATGTTCAGCTAATAAATATACAGGTGGCAACCCAGGCAGTCATCTCAGATGCTTTCAGAATATCGATAGGTGCCTCTCTGGAACATTTTCGTTTTGGAACAATTATCGGGGTGCCAGATACCACGGAGTTGAAAAATGGTGTTTTTTATAATTATTTTGCGAAACTAAAACTTGATGAATTGGATCATCCCTATTTCCCAACTAAGGGTTGGGCAATGGACGGCAGCTTCAAACTTGTAACAGACAATGGATGGACGTATACAGGAAAGTCTCCGCTTGCGTTGATGGGACTCACAGCAAAAGTGGTTAAAAAAATCTCCGATCGGCTCACCTTTCTCCCATCATTTTATTCCCAATTTACACTTGCTAAAACCGCCCCTGTGTATTACAAATCATATATTGGTGGCCTCCAACGAACTAACTATTTTGGAGTTTACCTCCCTTTTGCCGGATTAAGACGGATGGAACTCAGTGCTGACAATGTTGCATTAGTTCGCCTTGACCTTCGATTGCGGCTATGGCAGAAGTTCTACTTGACGGCAAATCCCAATTTTGGAATGTATGGCAACAGTATCTCTCCGTTTATCGAAGGAAATTTTATGGTAGGTGGAGGTTTCTCTTTTGCTTACGACAGCATGGTCGGACCGATAGAATTCAATCTGAGTTCATCAAACATAAACAATAAAGTAACTGCATTTTTCTCCCTAGGTTACTACTTTTAAAGAAAGAAGGAGAAATGTAAAGACTTTAAGAAAGAAAAAACAGGTGCGCTTAAGAGCTCTGCAATAACGTTATAAGATCAAAATGAGGTATTTAGTTTTATTTGTATTGGGTTGTTTATTTTTTCAAACAACAGATGCTCAACCCGCCCAGGCACTCAAAGGCAAAGTTTTGAAAAATGCCGGCTATTCGGTCTATGTAATTGATGCAGAAGCTGGAAAAGTTATATTTGAAACACCTCAGCTGAGTTTGGTGCCGGCCTCAGTTATGAAAGTCGTAACCACAGCTGCAGCATTAGAAATCTTAGGTGCTGATTTTGTATTCAAAACTCAATTAGGAATTACAGGAAAAATAAAGGTTGAGACTGGCTCACTGCAAGGAAATTTGGTTCTCAAAGGTGGCTGTGACCCAGCATTTTACTCAGAATACTTTCCCGAGCATTACAGGGGGACTTTCGAAGCCTGGGCTGAAGCCCTTTTAAAAGCCGGGGTAAAAAGTATTCAGGGAGATTTCATCGTTGATATGTCTCAATTGAATGGATCATCGATACCCGGAGGCTGGTTGTGGGAAGATATCGGTAACTACTATGGAGCAGGAGTTTCAGCACTAACCTATTCCGACAATTACTACAATATTCATTTTTCATCTCCGTCCGAATCCAACAAAACTGTAACCATCATTAAAACGGATCCCCTGATCGACAGTCTCCACCTGATTAATAAAGTAGTTTCATCAGAAGTAAAACGTGACCTCGCTTTTATTTATGGCGCCCCTGGTTCTTTAACACAACTCGTTGAAGGAACAATTCCCAAAGGACGCACTGATTTCGTCGTGAAAGCTGCAATGCCCGATCCTGCCAGGACTGCCGTTACTGAATTCATTAGAATACTGAAATATAATAAAGTAGAAATTTCCGGGAAAGTCTTATTTGTCAATTCACCAACAAATGAACCGTTTACACTTATCGCAGAAAAATTGTCGCCTCCCCTTCGTGATCTTATCGTTCCGCTCAATAAGGAAAGCATCAATCTATTTGCTGAGCATCTGTTACGCGAAATTGGGCGTACACGTAAAGGGTCCTCGTCATTGGACATAAGCATTGAAGCATTGAATGAATTTTGGATTGAAAAGGGTATCTTTCTGGATGGATTCTACCCGACAGACGGAAGTGGTCTCTCACGTTCGAATGGGATTTGTCCGCGAACATTGACTGAAGTACTTCGTTATATGTACCTTAGCACAAATCGTGATAATTTTATCAACTCGCTCCCTGTAGCCGGTCAAAGCGGAACGCTTCAATCGGCATTTAAAGGGTCGAAACTTGAAAATAACCTAAGAGCGAAAACCGGTTCAATGACAAGAGTCAGAAGTATGGCTGGAATTTTCACAAATCAAAAAGGTAAAAAGGTGATATTTGCCGTTATTACGAACAATTTCGAAGGCTCGCAGGCATTGGTAGGCCATACAATCGAAGATTTTCTGAAGGAAATTTATTTGATGGATTCAACCCCAGTTAAAAAACAGGTAGCTCATTGAATTTTATTAAAACATTTGGTCATTTTCTTTTAAAATTCTCAAACATCACCAAAATCACCATTAAAATATCGAATTACATTAATTAATTGTAAATTGCTTACGATTTTATTTTGAGATGAAAGTTTTATTTGTAGTTTTGCCCCGAACTTTAATGAAAAGCATTAGCCGGAAGATTTGGTTAAACAAAAACAAAAGTTCGATTGTTATTTTAGTAGATTTGTATTTTTAGAAATCATGAAGAATTTAAATTTATATAGCCTCCTACTCGTGGTCATTCTTATTCTCGTCGATAACGGGTGAGGAGGGTTGTATATTGTATGATAAAACATATAAGAGCCTTTCTCGAAATGAGAAAGGCTTTTTTTTAAACAAAACTTTGCCATAATGAAAAACGAACTAAGGAGCAATACAACAACAATGGGCCGCCGTATGGCTGGTGCACGCAGCTTATGGAGAGCCAATGGAATGAAGGAGGATCAGTTTGGCAAACCCTTAATTGCAGTGGTTAACTCCTTTACCCAATTTGTTCCGGGGCACGCTCATCTTCATGAGATTGGTCAGATGGTGAAAAAATTAATTGAAGATCAGGGTTGTTTTGCAGCTGAATTCAATACAATCGCTATTGACGACGGGATCGCAATGGGGCACGACGGGATGCTATATTCGCTCCCTTCACGCGATCTGATTGCCGACAGTGTAGAATACATGATTAATGCACACAAGGCTGATGCAATGATCTGTATCTCAAATTGTGATAAAATTACTCCGGGTATGTTGATGGCTGCAATGCGGTTAAATATCCCTTGCATTTTTGTCTCTGGAGGTCCGATGGAAGCTGGAGTAGTCGCCAATAAAAAATATGACCTGGTCGATGCAATGGTGATGGCAGCAGATCCTTCGGTTGACGAAAATTTGCTTTCGGAAGTCGAGCAAAAGGCCTGTCCTACCTGCGGTTCCTGTTCGGGAATGTTCACCGCTAATTCGATGAATTGTTTGACAGAGGCTTTAGGTCTTTCACTTCCGGGTAACGGCACGATCGTGGCAACTCATTTAAACCGTAAGAAACTGTTCGAAAAAGCTGCAAAACGTCTGGTTGAGATCACTTGGGATTATTACCGGAATGGAAACGAAAAAGTTTTACCGCGAAGTATTGCCTCGCGTGAAGCATTTATGAATGCAATGACGCTCGATATTGCAATGGGTGGATCGACTAACACGGTTCTGCATTTATTGGCAGTCGCCCACGAGGCTGAAGTCGATTTTACGATGCAGGACATCGATGCGCTTTCACGAAAAGTACCCTGTATTTGCAAAGTTTCACCTAATTCCCATTATCACATCCAGGACGTTAACCGTGCAGGTGGCATCATGGGAATTCTTGGGGAACTCGAAAAAGGTGGATTATTAAATACTTCAGTTTCACGTGTAACCGAAGGGACACTGGCTGCTGCTATTAATAAATGGGATATCCAAAGAACGTCATCCGACGTTGACGCGCAGAAACTCTATACTTCTGCTCCCGGCAATATTGGTCGCAACCTGACATTGGGTTCGCAGGATACTTATTACGCTGAATTGGATGTTGACCGGAAAAAGGGTTGTATCCGCGACATCGAAAATGCCTATACAAAAGAAGGAGGTTTGGCGATTCTTTATGGGAATATCGCTATTGATGGATGCATTGTAAAAACAGCCGGTGTTGATCCTTCCGTATTCCGCTTTAACGGTGTTGCCCGGGTTTATGAATCACAGGATGATGCTTGCGAAGGTATTTTAAAACGCGAAGTAGCTGCGGGAGAAGTGGTAATTATTCGCTACGAAGGCCCCAAAGGTGGTCCCGGGATGCAGGAAATGCTATATCCAACATCTTATCTTAAAGCATCCAAGCTTGACAAAGTCTGTGCCTTGCTAACCGACGGACGTTTTTCGGGAGGAACTTCTGGCCTCTCGATTGGACACGTTTCGCCCGAGGCCGCTGCCGGAGGAGCTATTGCGCTTGTGAAAGATGGCGATCGAATCGAAATTGATATTCCTCAGCGTCGAATTGAATTAATCATCCCGAACGAAGAAATGGAAGCCCGGAAAAAAGCGCAGGAGGCACGCGGGAAAATGGCCTATCAACCCGAAAAAAGAACGAGAATTATCAGCAAAGCACTAAAAGCATATGCAAGCCTTGTTGCCTCGGCAGACAAGGGAGCGGTAAGAATAATTGAATAATTTAAAATCAACTAGTTATGACATCTATATCAAACGACAATATTCTTGATCAGGAGCCGGATGAAATCACGGGTTCCGAAGCGGTATGCCGCTCACTGATTGCCGAAGGTGTTGATACAATCTTTGGATATCCAGGTGGTGCTATTATGCCGGTCTATGATGCGTTACACGATCACCATCATAATCTTAAACATGTCCTTACGCGTCACGAACAAGGTGCGGTTCATGCGGCACAGGGTTATGCCCGCGTTTCAGGTAAAGTAGGAGTATGCCTGGCAACTTCTGGTCCGGGTGCCACCAATCTGATTACCGGAATTGCGGATGCACTTATTGATTCAACTCCACTCGTATGTATTACCGGGCAAGTTGTTTCCGGGTTATTGGGTACCGATGCATTTCAGGAATCGGATGTGATTGGTATTACAATGCCTGTCACTAAATGGAATTACCAGATTACCAGTGCCGAGGAAATTCCGGAAGCAATATCGAGAGCATTTTATATTGCAGCAAGTGGCCGGCCGGGTCCTGTAGTATTAGATATTACAAAGGATGCCCAGTTTGCGAAGGTTAAATATTCCTATTCAAAGTGCATTAAAATCCGTTCGTATGTTCCTGAATATCCGGCTGATAAATCATTGTTGAAGAAAGCAGCTGATTTAATTAATAATGCAAAAAAACCTTTCTTGCTTTACGGACAGGGTGTCATATTATCAGGAGGTGAAAAAGAACTTGCCAGTTTTATTGAAAAAACCGGAATCCCGGCAGCAGGAACATTGCTGGGTTTATCCGCAATTCCTACCGACCATCCTTTGAATATGGGAATGCTGGGAATGCATGGAAACTACGGACCAAATATTAAAACCAATGAATGTGATGTCTTAATCGCTGTCGGAATGCGCTTTGATGACCGTGTAACAGGTAGCATATCAACCTATGCGAAACAAGCCAAGGTTATTCACATTGAGATCGATCCGGCAGAAATTGATAAAAATGTCAAAACCGAAGTGGCGCTGATTGGAGATGCTAAACATACTTTAAGATTGCTTTCGAAGTTAGCCATCGAAAAGCAACATCCAGAATGGATTGCAGAGTTCGAGGCAGCTGAAGATATAGAAAAACAAAAGGTTATAAACAATGACCTTTCTCCACAAAAGCCAGGACTGACAATGGCAGAAGTGGTTCGGATGGTTTCGGATATCACAGATAATAAAGCCATTGTAATTACGGATGTTGGACAAAACCAAATGGCAGCTGCCCGTTACTCGAAATTTGTCGATTCCCGAAGTTGGGTTACTTCAGGAGGATTAGGAACGATGGGCTTTGGTTTACCCGCAGCCATGGGCGCAAAATTCGGCTCACCTGACCGCGAAGTTGTGCTCTTTACAGGCGACGGTGGAATGCAAATGACAATCCAGGAATTGGGTACGATTGCCCAGGAAAAACTGGCCGTCAAAATTGTGATTCTGAATAACCATTTCCTTGGCATGGTGCGGCAATGGCAGGAACTTTTCTTCGAAAAACGTTACTCATTCACTGAAATTCTTAGTCCTGATTTTGTAAAAGTAGCTGATGCTTATGGCATTCCAGGCAATGCTGTACATAGCCGGGACGAACTTGAAGGTGCAATGAAGAAGATGATCGATCACGATGGACCCTATTTGCTCGAAGTAATGATCGAAAAAGAAGATAATATCTTTCCAATGGTTCCGGCCGGAAAATCGGTTTCGCAAATCATTCTTAGTTCAGACGAACTGAATTAAAACAAATTTGATGAAACAAGCATGTTCGATAATCTCAAATACGGTTGAAAATTTCACATGCGAGTTCCATACAACTTTAAAAAAATAAATTAGATACTTATGAAACAAGAATTTATCATAACAGCCTACAGCGAAAACCACATAGGTTTGCTGAACCGGATTACCATCATTTTTACAAGGCGAAAAGTAAATATCGAAAGTCTCACAGTCTCCGAATCTGCACTGCAAGGGATCAGCAAATTTACTATCGTTGTCAACGAAGAGAAAGAGAAGGTTGTTAATATTGTCAAACAGATTGACAAGCAAATAGAGGTATTGAAAGCTTTCTATTATACCAATGATGAGATGATTTTCCAGGAAATCGCCCTTTACAAAGTTCCAACTACCGCCTTGATGGAGAGCGATCTGATCGAAAAGCTGATCAGAAAGCACAATGCCCGGATACTTGAAATCACGCACGAATATACGGTGATTGAAAAGACGGGGCATAAAGAAGAAACACAGGAACTTTTCGAAGGATTGAACTCTTTCGGTGTTTTACAGTTTATACGATCGGGAAGAGTCGCTATTACCCGCTCACCAGTCGAAAAATTATCTGTATTTCTGAAAGAGCGTGATTCTCTTTTCGAAAAACTGGAAGCAAAGAAAAAAAAATAATCGCCTAAGATATTTTAATAAAAACAATAGTTATGGATAATAATCGCGTATATATTTTCGACACAACCCTGCGGGATGGCGAGCAGGTTCCTGGTTGCCAGCTGAATACAATTGAAAAGGTGGAAGTTGCCAAAGTTCTTGAGCAATTGGGTGTTGATGTTATCGAAGCCGGATTTCCCATCTCAAGTCCCGGCGATTTTAAGTCGGTTGTCGAAATCTCAAAAGCGGTAACATGGCCGACGATCTGCGCGCTTACCCGTGCGGTCGAAAAAGATATTGATGTGGCTGCCGAATCGCTGAAATACGCGAAACATGGCCGCATTCATACAGGTATTGGGACATCGCCCTATCATATTCAGTATAAACTGAATTCCAATCCTGAAGAAATTCTTGCAAGAGCAGTTGCAGCTGTAAAATATGCCAAAAAATATGTCGAGGATGTTGAGTTCTATGCCGAAGATGCAGGTCGCTCCGACAATGTTTACCTGGCAAGGGTCATCGAAGCAGTCATCAAAGCAGGTGCAACGGTCGTAAATATTCCGGACACAACAGGATATTGTTTGCCCAGCGAATTCGGAGAAAAGATCAAATTTTTGATTGACAATGTTCCGAACATCCACAAAGCAATTATATCGACGCATTGCCACAACGATTTGGGAATGGCAACAGCCAACTCTATTGCAGGTGTGATGAATGGCGCGCGTCAGGTTGAAGTGACGATTAACGGAATTGGTGAACGTGCAGGAAATACAGCACTTGAAGAAGTCGTGATGATCTTGCGTTCGCATAAAGAATTGAATTTTTATACGAATGTCAACTCAAAAAATATTTACAAGACAAGTCGTCTGATTTCAAGTCTGATGAATATGCCGGTTCAACCCAATAAAGCCATTGTGGGTAGAAATGCATTCTCTCATTCAAGCGGTATCCATCAGGATGGCGTTTTAAAAAACCGTGAAAACTACGAAATCATCGATCCGGTTGAAGTTGGAATCAGCGAATCATCAATTGTTCTGACCGCCCGTAGCGGACGTGCAGCTTTGAAACACAGACTTGACTTGTTAGGAATAACATTGGACAAAGAAAAGCTTGACGAAGTTTACGAGGAGTTCTTATTGTTGGCCGATAAGAAAAAAGACATCAAAGAAGATGATTTGTTGATGCTTGTGGGCGAAAAGGTTAAAAGCGAGCACCGCATTAAGCTCGACTTTCTGCAGGTTGTTACAGGAAAGAATCTTATTCCGATGGCAACAATTAGGTTGGATATTGCTGGCGAGAAATTCTCAGCTACAGAGTCAGGAAATGGTCCTGTCGATGCAGCAATCAAAGCTGTGAAAAGTATTATTCACCGTAAGGTATCGCTTCAGGAGTTTCTGATTCAGGCAATCAATAAAGGAAGTGACGACATTGGAAAGGTTCATATGCAGGTTGAGTACGATGAGAACATCTACAATGGCTTTGGCGCAAACACCGATATTATAACCGCTTCAGTCGAAGCTTTTATCGATGCGATTAATAAGATCGGAAACGCGGAAATCGCTGCAGCGAAATGAACAATTGCCAATTTTGAATTGTAATAATTCAGTAATTTTAAAAATATGATTTTGGAACCAAAAACACTTTTTGATAAAATCTGGGATGCCCATGTGGTCAAACATGTAAAAGACGGCCCTGATGTTTTGTATATCGACAGGCACTTTATTCATGAAGTCACCAGTCCGGTAGCATTTTTAGGTTTGGAAAAGCGTGGAATGAAAGTATTTAGTCCGAAGAATACGATTGCCACTCCCGACCATAACGTCCCCACGATTAATCAGCACCTCCCTATTAAGGAAGAACTTTCACGAATCCAGGTACAGGCACTTAAGGACAACTGTGCGAAAAATGGCATTGAACTTTACGGTCTTGATCATCAGTATCACGGAATTGTCCATATCATCGGGCCCGAGTTGGGAATTACCCAGCCAGGAATGACGATCGTTTGCGGCGACAGCCACACATCTACACACGGTGCTTTCGGCAGCATCGCTTTCGGTATCGGAACCAGCGAGGTTGAGATGGTTTTTGCGAGTCAGTGTATCCTTCAACCAAAACCTAAGAAAATGCGAATCAGCGTTGAAGGCAAATTGCAAAAGGATGTCACCGCTAAAGATATTGCGCTTTACGTAATTTCGAAGATATCAACTTCGGGTGGCACTGGTCATTTTATCGAGTTTGCAGGTTCAGCAATTCGGAGTCTGACAATGGAAGGTCGCATGACACTTTGTAATATGAGTATCGAATGCGGCGCCAGAGGCGGAATGATTGCTCCGGATGAGGCTACTTTCGAGTACATCAAAGGACGTGAATTTGCACCTAAAGGTGAAGATTGGAACAAAAAACTGGCCCTTTGGAAACAATTAAAATCTGACGACAATGCTGTTTTTGATACAGAATATAAATATGACGCTTCAGATATTGAACCCATGATTACCTATGGTACCAATCCCGGAATGGGAATTGGTGTCAGCGGAAAAATCCCGACTGGTGAGAATCTGATAGGTTCCGATCGTATTACCTTTGATAAATCATTGGAATATATGGGTTTCAAACCCGGAGAGAAAATCAAGGGTAAAAAAGTCGATTACGTCTTTATCGGAAGTTGTACGAATGGCCGCATCGAAGATTTCAGGCTCTTTGCCAACTTTGTAAAAGGGAAAAAGAAAGCCGCTTCAGTGATTGCCTGGATTGTTCCTGGTTCTAAAAAGGTGGAGCAGCAAATCAGGGAAGAAGGATTGGTCCAAATATTTGAAGCTGCCGGTTTTGCATTGCGTCAGCCTGGTTGTTCAGCTTGTCTGGCAATGAATGACGACAAAATCCCGGCAGGAAAATATTCCGTCTCAACTTCAAACCGCAACTTTGAAGGTCGTCAGGGACCCGGCGCCCGCACGATGCTTGCAAGTCCGTTAATGGCTGCTGCTGCTGCTATTACAGGAGTAGTTTCCGATCCAAGAGAGTTCTGATCAATTACGAATTTTAAAAATATTAAAATGTCTATAGAAAAATTCCAGAAACTGGTCAGTACAGTTGTTCCGCTTCCCATTGAGAATGTGGACACCGACCAAATCATCCCTGCCCGATTCCTCAAAGCTGTGGAACGAAAAGGATTTGGAGATAATCTCTTCAGGGACTGGCGTTACAAAAAGGATGGTACGCCAAACCCCGATTTTGTATTGAATAACCCACGCTATTCAGGTCAGATTTTGGTGGCCGGAAAGAATTTCGGAAGTGGCTCCAGTCGCGAACATGCCGCATGGGCAGTATATGATGCAGGGTTCAGGGTTGTCGTTTCGAGTTTCTTTGCCGATATTTTCAAAAGCAATGTCTTAAACAACGGGCTATTGCCTGTTCAGGTTCCCGACGCTTTCCTTGCTGAGATTTTTCAAACTGTCGAAGCGGACCCGACTGCCCAATTTGAAGTTAATCTTGAACTTCAAACAATCACAATCCTGAAGACAGGTATTCGTGTTAACTTTGATATTAATCCTTATAAAAAGGAGTGCCTTTTGAATGGCTACGATGATATTGACTTTCTGTTAAGTCTGAAAGAGGAGATCCTGGCGTTTGAACAGGCATAATTATACACAGGTTCAATCGTGAACACAAATAAAGAGCATATGGTTTATATAATGGATACAACCCTGAGAGATGGCGAACAGACCTCAGGGGTCTCCTTTTCCGAAGTGGAAAAGCTGAACATTGCAAAGATTCTTCTCGATGAACTTCGGGTCGATTTCATTGAAGTGGCCTCAGCACGTGTTTCAGACGGAGAGCTAAGGGGAGCCAAAAAAGTGCTCGATTGGGCGAAACAGGAAGGTTATCTCGAACGGATTGAGATTCTTGGTTTTGTGGATGGAAAAATATCGCTCGAATGGATTTCGCGAGCTGGTGGAAAAGTAATGAATCTATTAGCCAAGGGATCGCTTCGGCATGTCACCCAGCAGTTAAAGAAGACCCCAGAGGAACACCTTGCCAACATTAAAAGTTCGCTGCAACTGGCCGAGTCGATGGGAATCAGGGTAAACATTTACCTTGAGGACTGGTCGAATGGAATGCGGAATTCTCCTGAATATGTTGATTTTATGCTCGAAGGTCTCAAATCAGAAAAATTAGGACGCGTGATGCTTCCCGATACGTTGGGAATATTAAATCCGTCCGAAACATTCAATTTCTGTTCTTCGATCATTCACAAATTCCCCGATCTTCGGTTCGATTTCCATTCCCATAACGATTACGACCTTGCGATTGCCAATGTCGATGCTGCTATTCGGGCAGGAATAACAACTGTTCATACGACAGTGAACGGATTGGGAGAACGGGCAGGTAATGCGCCACTTTCGAGTGTGATTGCATTACTAAACGATCAGCTTAAAATTCCAAATTCAGTGAATGAACGGAAATTAAGTTTGGCCAGCCGGCTTGTCGAAAATTTCTCGGGGGTTCGCGTTGCTGGTAATAAACCAATTATTGGCGAAAACGTCTTTACACAATGCAGCGGAATTCATGCCGACGGTGATAATAAAGACCAACTTTATTTTAACGATTTGCTTCCCGAACGGTTTGGCCGGATACGAAAATATGCTTTAGGCAAAACATCAGGGAAGGCAAATATTGCCAAAAACCTGGAAGACATTGGAATACGTCTCGAACCTGAAGATTTGAAAAGGGTTACGGACAAGGTAATAGAACTTGCGGATAAAAAAGAATCAGTCACATCTGATGATCTTCCTTACATCCTTTCAGATGTTTTGAAGAGTGAAACAGTATTAGAAAAAATCAGGTTGCGGAATTATGCGATCTCTCATGCACTTGGACTCCGGCCAATGGCGACTGTCGCAATAGAAGTAGACGGTGAGCTTTTCGAGGAAGCCTCTTCAGGCGATGGCCAGTACGACGCTTTTATGAATGCCCTTCGAAAAATCTATCACAAACAAAATAAGTCATTCCCTTTGCTCATCGATTATATTGTCACAATACCTCCGGGAGGAAAGACAGACGCTTTGGTCGAAACCTTGATTACCTGGAAAATGGGACGCGAATTTAAAACCCGTGGTCTTGATCCTGACCAGACGACAGCTGCCATCAAAGCAACGATGAAAATGCTTAACATTGTTGAAAACGACAATCAGATTTTCTAAACTCTGAAAGGGTTTAACATAAATAACCCCGGGTAAGGAGGAATGACGCAACCCGGAGCAATAAATGCAAATATTCACAAGGTGCATCTGGATAGGTAAATTGAAATAACAATTCAGTATGCGCCGCAAATAGAAAAATCAGATAGAATAGTCAGCTGGTAATTCACAAATCATATAAATATCACAACAAATAATGAAGCTTAACATTGCAGTATTGGCCGGAGACGGAATCGGGCCTGAAATTATTGAACAGGCGCTTCGCGTCACCAAAGTAGTTTGTCAGAAATTCGGTCACGAATTGATTACCAGAACCGCGTTGGTTGGCGCTGTTGCAATTGATGAAGTTGGCAACCCTTATCCCGACGAAACTCACAACCTTTGTATGAACTCCGATGCTGTCCTTTTTGGTGCAATCGGCCACCCTCGTTACGACAACGACCCATCTGCCAAAGTTCGTCCGGAACAAGGTTTGCTGGCTATGCGTAAGAAGCTTGGGTTGTATGCCAATATCCGTCCTGTAACCATCTTTGAATCATTGCTCGACAAATCACCATTAAAAAGAGATCGTGTTGAAGGTGTTGATTTTGTGGCTATTCGCGAATTGACAGGTGGCATCTACTTCGGACAACCGCAAGGTCGTTCTGAAGATGGAAATACAGCTTACGACTCATCGGTTTATACACGTGTAGAAGTTGAGCGCATCCTTGAACTCGCTTTCCAGTTTGCGATGAAACGCAGTAAAAGGCTCACCGTTGTCGATAAAGCCAATGTGCTTGCCACCTCAAGATTATGGCGACAGGTTGCGAAAGAGATGGAACCACAATTCCCAGAAGTAGTTGTTGATTATATGTTTGTCGACAATGCTGCGATGCAAATCATTCAATGGCCCAAGAAGTTTGATGTGATGGTCACCGAAAACATGTTCGGCGATATCCTTACCGATGAAGCAAGTGTGATTACAGGTTCAATGGGCCTTCTGCCATCGGCATCAATCGGAACGCACACTTCGGTATTTGAACCAATTCACGGATCATATCCACAGGCTGCCGGTAAAAATATTGCCAATCCTTGCGCAACTATTCTATCCGCAGCAATGATGTTCGAATATGCTTTCTCGTTGATGGATGAGGGAGCACTAATCCGCAAAGCTGTCGAAGCCGCCATTGTAGCAGGCGCAGTTACGGAAGATCTGTGCGAAGATAAATCAAAAGCACTAAGCACTACAGCTGTTGGCGACTGGATTGTGGATTATCTCAGTAAATAATTGACGTTCTGAACAAGCGTAGAGACAAGGCATGCCTTGTCTCTACATATGCCTTGTCTCTACAAAATCATGGTCTCTCTGTTTTCTCTTCCCAAATTTTCGGATTCCTATGAGTACCAATGACAGCTAACACTTCTACAAATCCGAGTTTTTCATTAATATAGAAATGTACCATTTATAGGAATTTCTTTACCTGCATACAGCGTATTTCATTGTAGCGAATAGCAAAAGAATTTGGGTCTTTAGCAAGTTTATTGATTTGTTTAATAGTGGTAACCTGAAATCTTTTTCCAAGAATTTCCTGTTATTGGTTATACCAATCAGTTATTTCCTGAATATCAGCAAGGGCCAAAGGATCAATCCAAATCCTAAATCTTTTCATTTTGTTCTCAAGCTTTTTTTCGCTTCCTCCCAATCCAAAAGCCGCTCAGGATTTTTTCTTATCTCTTCAAAGCGCTCCATAACTAATTTCTGGTGATCTTCGGAAATGTCATAACTTTCCTTCTCTTTGTTTGAAGCATAATCAAGCAGACTTTTAATGGCGATTATCAGTTTTTCATCGTTTACCTGCTTAAATTGCTCTATGATATTTGCTTTCTCTGCTTGTATATTCATTTTAATTGATCTTAACGG
>Ga0209386_1000257_pt1 | contig 27131 bp, 19 predicted proteins | sample NGEPertwo_FD_184510 | JGI IMG/M metagenome (GOLD analysis project Ga0209386, IMG submission 184510) | Arctic peat soil microbial communities from the Barrow Environmental Observatory site, Barrow, Alaska, USA - NGEE Permafrost154B-two... | ecosystem: Environmental > Terrestrial > Soil > Wetlands...
CAGAACGATCGGGCTCAACAACTCTTTGATCTTCTTAGGATAAATCCATATGACAACAGCGTATGATCAGTGAAAATTTGAGTCATTCATAATTCCTATTTCCTTGTTCAAGGGTGCTCAAAATGGGATTCACCATCAATAATTACATTGCATGCTCCACACTCGCCGACTTCACAGCCTTTTTTAACTGAGGTGAGGCGATAATCGTTTCTCAGCATATCGGTAAGTGAAGAGCGGACATCGATCATTATTTCAACATCCTTGCCGTTGATATTGCATTTTACCAGTTTATATTGTGTTGACATTAAATCTCACCTCCAGACAATATGATGGTTTCAATTAAGCAGCGCTTTGCCAGTTCTACTGCAATGTGCTGACGGAATGCTTTTGAAGCACGCCAGCTGTCACGGGAATTGATGTCCTCTAGAACGGCAGCAGCAAAGGACTTCACTGTCTCACTGCATATAGGCTGACCCTTTGCTTTAGCTTCCGCCGAAGGGCAGCGCATCGGAACAGGACCGGCAACACCATAAGCTATACGTGCGTTGATAATCGTTTTTTTGTCCTCTGAAAGCTTAACGTTTACTGAGCAGCCTGTAGTAGCAATATCCATGGCGTTTCTCATGGCATACTTGATATAGTGCCCTTTACAGCCTTCGTAGCTTTCCTTCGGAATGATAATAGCGGTCTGGATTTCTCCCGCCCTTATATCTACAACACCTGCTTTAAGGTAAAATTCCTTGATTGGAAGTCTTCTGACTCCTTCAGGGCCTGTGAGCTCGACAATTGCTTCCCAGGCATGAAGAGTGGAAGCAGAATCTGCTGAGGTAACACCATTACAAGTATTTCCACCTATGGTACCGATGTTTCGTACCTGCGGACCTCCGATCATATCCACAGCTTCACCAAGAACATTGATGTATTTTTGAATTATTTCATTTTTGGTAATGTGGGAAAAGCTTGTTAATGAGCCGATTCTGATGGCTGCATTCTCATCAATCCTTATTCCTCTCATTTCGTTAATCATATAGATACTGATTAATTCTTTTCCCGCAAGTTTCCCTCCACGCATCTGTACTAAAACGTCACTACCACCTGCAATAATATCTGCCTCGGGGTGCAACAGCCTTAAATCAATAGCCATCTGTACATTGTCAGCTTCATATAATACTTTAATATCGTACATAATAACTCCTTTCATGCCCATGGATTCTGTGAATCATTGTATAGTAAATCCGCTTATCGCAGAGACAAAACAAATCTTGATCAGTAGAGACAACCTGCTGTTAAATCAGCCCTTCTTCGGTAAAACGTGTAAAGAGAACATGAGGTGTCATAGGTGCTGTAAACATGCTGACACCAGTTGCATTTAAAATAGCATTTCTAATGGCAGGTGCCACAGGACATACCGGAGGCTCACCAAGAGCCTTTGTTCCAAATGCGCTGGTCGGTTCATAATTCTCAACGAACTTTGCTTTAAGATCAGGATGATCCATAGTTGTTGGTAGCTTATAGTCCAGAAGATTGTCATTAAGTGTACGACCTGACTTTGGATCGTACAGAAGCTGTTCTGACAGAGCGTAGCCGATGCCCATACTCATACCGCCATGGACTTGTGCCTCAGCAAGATCAGGGTTAATTAGCTGTCCGCAATCATGGACATTTATAATATCAAGTATTTTCACTTTGCATAATCTTATATCAATCTCGACATCCACAAAGCAGCAGCCAAAGGAGTAGGCATTCGTCTTAATCTGATAAGTGCTCTCTGCTGTAATATGCTGTGAATCTATCAGACTATAAATAGCTTCACAAGCAAGGTCACCAGCTGACATTAGAATTCTGCCATCCGTGATGCGAACAATATTGTTGTCTGTTATTTCAAGGTTGAATACAGGCATTCTTGTCAATTCATGAGCATAATCGAGTATTTTGGACTTTAGTATATCAGCAGTCTGCCTGACTGAAAAACCACCAACGTAGGTTTGCCTGGAGGCATATGCACCTGTACCAAAGGGTGTAACATCAGTGTCTTGGCAGGATATAACATTAATTTTGTCCATTGAGAAGCCTAAAATGTCTGCTGCCATCTGTGCGAAAACAGTGTCAGCACCCTGACCTATTTCAGTTTCGCCTAACTGTACCTGGACTGAACCATCCTGATTAAGAACCATACGACAGGAAGAGGATTCGAGACTGATTGGCCATACTGCTGTGTTATACCAAAAAACAGCACATCCTATACCACGGCGAATATTTCTTGTCTGGTGCTTGTATTCCTCGTATTTTCTATCATAATCAATGTCTACTTTTCCTTTTTCTATACATTGTCTAAAGCTGTCAAAGTAGTTCTCATTTTTAGATAATCCATCAACATAGCCCACAGGCATAAGATGCTTCAGTCTGTACTCAATCGGATGTTTACCGATTTTGCGTGCTATGTCATCAATCTGGCTCTCAACAGGGAACATTGCCTGAGGGATGCCATATCCTCTCATGGCGCCCGCAACAGTACGGTTTGTGAATACTGTATAAGCATCGGCTTCAATATTAGGGCAGGGGTATAACTGGGAAAATGCCCCCATTCCTTTAGCTACAACACCATGTCCATGAGAAGCATAGGCACCCTGATTTGAGAAGGCTTCCAGCTTTCTTGCAACAAGTGTTCCGTCAGAACGTATCCAGGTAACTATGTGACTTCTTATTGCATGACGGACACGGTTGTTCGTAAAGGTTTCTTCTCTTGCGACATCAAGCTTTACAAGTCTTCCTCCAACCTGAGTTGAAAGGTAGGCACACAAGGGTTCATATAAAGCATCCTGCTTGTTTCCGAAGCCACCGCCGATATAGGGCTTGACTACTCTGACCTTTCCCCAAGAAATACCAAGCGCCTGCCCAACAACACGGCGTACAATATGCGGAAGCTGAGTTGAGGATACGACATTAAGCTTGCCATTTTCTTCATAAGCATAGCAGATATGATTCTCGATATGACAGGGCTGAACGGTAGGCGTATCGTACCAGTCATCAAATATTATAAGCCCGGGTTCTTTAATTGCTTCCTGATAGTTACCCATTCGTATATTAGTGTGGTCAAGAATGTTGTTAGGGTATTTTTCATGGAGTTGTGACACACCCTCCTTCATTGCCTCCTGAACATCAAGCACAATAGGGTATTCCGCATATTCTACTTTAACCTTTCTGACTGCCTGTGCAGCGGCAATATCATTCTTAGCTATCACTGCTGCAACATCGTCACCATAGAATCTAACTCTGTCTGTCAGAAGAAGACGGTCAGCTACGTCCTGATGATGAGGATCAGTTGACCAGGGGTGTCCTGCAGTAGGGAAATAATATTTAGGAACGTCAAAGCAGGTAACGATTTTAACAACACCTTCGACTTTTTGCGCTTCAGAAATGTCAATTAATTTAACTAGGCCATTAGCGATGGTCGAATGGACAAGCTTAACTACCAGTGCATGGCTGTCACACAGGTCATCAGTATACTTAGTTCTTCCTGTTGCCTTGTCGAAAGCATCTACACGAGGAATACTTTTACCAACATTCATTACATCTACCTCCTCATTCTGCGCGAACGGAGAAAATAACCTTAACATTATCCTGTATTATTCCTGTGGATTATCTTTGCAACAAAAAAAACCAGGCACAAGAATAACAAATCAGAAACACACGTTCAAGTTTAAATAAACGGTAATCTAATAAGTTATTCCTGTAGCCTGGGCAATTTATGGTTGCCTGGTCGAAACGCTCAAACCATATTAATGAGCTTATACAAGAATATTTTTCATTGTATTTTATAATTTAATTATATATTTATAAATTTTTAAGTCAACCTTTAGTTTTTACTTAATCAACGTTTTACGACACCCTCCCCGGTCACTACGCTTAAAGCCACGATAACAAGGAAGTTGTTATTTTGCCACGTATGCTTAAGTATGAGATAATAATTAATATTTAAGATTTCGCATTATCAGTGTCCGCACTTGATAATAATCAAAAAGTTACGAACGCATCCACATCTTTTATAGGACGGTGTATACCATGTTTTACGGTTTATTAGTTTTTCTTGCTGGTTGTAGCTACGGATTAATATCCACAATTTACAAGTTAGCTTACCAGCAAAATTTTACGGTTGGTGAAGTGGTTGGATCCCAAAACTACGCTGGCCTGTTGATGCTATTGATACTAAATCTATTATTTTTTCGTCCCAATGTAAAACTCAGCCAGATCCCAAAATTAATGGCCGTGGGCATACCTTCTGCTCTAACAGGGATTTTTTATGCCCAGTCATTGCAAACCCTTCCGGCTGCGGTGGCTGTTGTCTTTCTCTTTCAATTTGCCTGGATAGGTATTGCAATCGAATCTATAGCACTTCGCAAGTGGCCCAGTTATGATAAAGTTATCGCCATTCCCTTTTTACTGGGTGGTACTCTAATGGCCGGGGGAATCTTTGAATTGGGTAAGATAAGTATCTCCTTAAACGGAGCTATCTGGGGATTATTAGCGTCTATTACCTTTGCTTTGTTTATCTTCTTAAGCGGCCGGGTTGCCACAGAGTTGCCAGCCATAAATCGGTCTTTGTTTATTATAGTGGGCGCCGTTATTACCATTAGTCTAATATATCCGCCCAAGTTCTTTATTAACGGAGCTCTATTAGGAGAATTACCTATTTACGGTTTCATTATGGGTATTTTCGGGACCGTTATCCCACCTTTATTTTTCGCCATAGGCATTCCACATATCGGGAGCGGCCTGGCAAGTATCCTTAGTTCCTCTGAGTTGCCTGTAGCAGTGCTGGTTGCAGCCCTTTTGCTGGGAGAGCAGATATCCCCACTCCGTTGGTTGGGTATTGGCATTACGCTGGTGGGGATCAGTATGCCTTATCTATTACAATACATCAGCGAAATCAGATACAGGAGATCCATTAAAGAGAAACACTAGTGTGTGCAATTCTCTTTCGCTTGATAAAGGGCATTATCAGCGGCTTTGATTAAGTCCTCGGGCAAATAATCAGAGCAAGCATATTCAATAGCTACTCCCAAACTAATGGTTACGTTTGGCATGACAGCGGAGAAAAGGTGAGGTATTTCTCGTAATGGTTATTTTTACACCACGATTCAAACGTGCTTATGTGAAATTATCCAGAAAAGACAAGAACGCTCTTTGGTGATAAAATGCATCAGTTTCGCAGAAACTATATGAGAACTTCGAGAGTAAAGCCCACTCGTTCGCCGAGGGGCTTTTTAGTATATCGTATTGCTTATTTTACCTTTTCGCGGCGTTGGGCAAAAATACCCTAGATGTAAATAAAGCTTTTCTAGCCCAATCAGATAACAGTGCTCTGTTTTCTAAATATCAACAGGAAGTTCATAATATGGCATTATCATGGGCCTGTCATCAAATGGTTGGAATGGTTTCATTCCCTCTCTTTCATAGTGTGATTTATTTGAGTCATCCACCTTGAAATATAAAACGTCATCTCCAATTATTGCGAAAATCAAATCTTCATAGTAAAGACTAGCGCAGCCAAACATCTTCTTAATAGTAACGAAGCCCAACTGTGCTAGTTGCTCACCGACATATTCTTTGTAGCATTCACTAATTGCCATGTAGAATTACTCCTCTTCTGGGCGGAAGGATAATCCTAATTCTGTAAGCTTTAATTCTACTTCATCAAACGACTTGCTCCCAAGATTACGCATTTTCGTCATTTCTTCTACCGTCTTTCGTGTCAAATCTCCTAATGTATTGACTCCAGCTCGCTTAAGACCGTTATAGGTGCGAACAGATAGGTTGAAATCCTCAATCTCCATATCAAGGATTTTGATTGTTGGTTCCTCCTTCTTTTCTACTATAACTTCAACATTATCAAGGTTTCCTGTGAGTCCCATAAAAAGGCTTAGTTGATCATTCATCATCCTTGCCGCTTCGCTGATAGCTTTCTCCGGCGAGATACTTCCATTAGACCATACCTCAAGGGTTAACTTATCGTAGTCTGTGATTTGCCCGACTCGTGTTGCTCCTATCTCGTAGTTGACCTTATAAATTGGGGCAAAGATGGAGTCAATGGCAATAACCCCGATGCCATTATTCAACACCATATTCTTGTCCGCAGAAACGTACCCACGACCACGTTCTACTGTCATCTCCATGAAAAGTCGGCCATCTTTCTCTAATGTGGCAATCTTCAATTCTGGGTTCAGAATATCAAGGTCTGGATCAGTTATGATATCTCCCGCTGTAACAACACCGGGGCCTTCGGCCTCCACACGAATAATCCATGGTTCATCCGTATGGCCTTGCAGCACAAGGGACTTCAGATTTAGAATAATACCCGTAACATCCTCTAATACGCCCGGTATAGCAGATGGCTCATGGAGTACGCCTTCAATTTTAACTGATGTCACAGCAGAGCCGGGAAGAGATGATAATAGGATGCGCCTTAGTGAATTACCTAAAGTAATACCATAGCCTCTTTCGAGAGGCTCTACAACGAATTTTGCATAGGAGTCATCTTCCGAACGCTCAATACACTCTATTCTAGGTTGTTCGATTTCTAACATTGGAAACACCTTCTTTTTTCATTTTATAACATTCTTAATCCAATTGTTAGACTCCTACTTCTATAAGTGGGAGTTGTGCCCCGTTACCCTGCTTCGGTGGGGGTAGAATCCCCCACCGAAGTCTCGATGTTCAACTTTAGTTGAACGAGTTCACTAACTACTATATAGGAGATTTTATAAACATCAGGACCACGATTTCTGGTGTGAGCCTAATGCGTAGAACGTGAATATATGTTTAATTCCACATCTCCCCTGTATATTCCTTCCAATTATAAAGATGTTTTCGAATTTATTAAAGTAACACCTTTAACCCGAACATTTGGGTTCTGGTACAGTCGATCAGTTGATCAATCCTGCTCTGGATCGATCGACTGATTAGACTACTTCTATTTTGATAGGATGCTAAAATTATTTAATGAAAACATAATAAATCTGACGTCTGCTAATGAGTATTTAAATGTTCTCAATCATCAGATTTATCGCCAGATTTTCTACTGAATTTGATGACGTCATTTCAACAATTTCTTGTCCTCTATTATTCTTAACGTAAAAGAATAGAAATCCGATGACAGCAAAGAAAATTGCTACAACAAAATAGCCCGTTGCTAGAGATACCTGAATATAATAATCATAATTACTTACATGTTCGGTAAAGGCCTTCTTGAGGACAAACGCTTTCGAAAATCCCACGCCATAGGACATTATAGAGACAAAAAAACAAATTACGGTTACGTTTGGCATATTATTGCACCTCCAAATAAATTTAAAATAAATACTGAATGATCTGTGTCCCGACTGCGAACAAAACATACATCCTTCCTTTCATTCATTGTTCAGTACATATATTTTGCCAACAGGAACATCTGTTCTTATTATAGCCGCATATAATGAAAATATCAATAGAATTTACCACTAAAGCAGAGAAGAAGTCACCTCAGATATTTCGGACGGTGGCTTCTCCTCTGCTTTAGTGGTTTGAACGAGTTACATAGCTATGATGGGTGACAAGTTTATCTCATTGATCTTTGCGTGTAATAAGCAATGGCAATGGTTCCCGGACCTACATGCAATCCAATGACTGGTCCGATATCCATGATATCTATGTTAACCTTTAACTTCTCTTTAAGTATTCCTGCAAGTTCTTTTGCTTCACCGTGACAATCGATATGCTGAACAACAATATCACCAAGATCATATTTGCTTATATCTTGAAGCATTTTTTCAGTCATTGCCAAAACAGCATTTTTCTTAGTTCGAACTTTCATGAGCATTGTTGTTTTACCGTTTTCCACAGTTAATATCGGAATAATTTTAAATAGATTTCCTATTAACGCACCAGCACCGCCAATTCTTCCACCTTTTTTTAAGTAATCGAGATTCTCGGGTATAAATAAGAACCGACTTCTTTCAATATTGTCTAACGCTGCTTGTTTAACCTGCTCCAATTCCTTTTCTGCTTTAGCTGCTCTTGCTGCCGCGACGACTGCAAAGCCAAGTTGCATACAGTTGGACCTAGAATCAACAATCTCGATCTTGGCATTCTCATACTTTTCCAAAACCATCTCTTTTGCTATTTGACCTGTTGTTAAAGTTCCACTCATATCAGAAGATAAGAAAATACAACATAGACTATGTCCCGACTTTACCACATCAAGCATTTCGTTATACATGTCTCCCACTGAAGGTTGTGAGGATGTTGGAATTCCATTTGAAGCCATCATCTTGTAAAATTGATCATTATCTATGTCAACTTCTCTCATGCTCTCATCGCCAAAGGTGAGATTTAGTGATACCATCTTAATATTTAAATCTTTTCTAATGTCCTCACCCAAATAGCTTGTACTATCCGTTAAAATAGTTACTGTCATCCTTTTATCTCTCTTTCACTACTTGCCTACTTTACATTTCGAATTACGTTTATAGGCAATATTTATTTACCATACCTTATTATAACACTATCAAGGAATCGCGTAATAACTAATTAGCAAAGTTGCATTAATATACTTAGATGAATGTATAGTAATAGTAAAATTATGTAATATAATTGGCTAGCTTTCACATGGACAGGAGTATTATAATAGAAAACAAGAAAGGCGGAATATTTTTGAGTAAGTATGCTGATTTTAAGAGACTTCTGATATCCTATCCCTATCATAAATTGTGTCAGATTAGAACGGTCTATTCTATTAATAAAATCATAGCTATTTTGTTTATACTTCTTTTGCTGCTTGTGAGGTCTGTATACGCTGGAAGCAGTTTTCAGTATTCACGACTAATTCAAACTGATAATTTGATGGGGTATAAATCGGTTGTTCTGGACAAGGCAGTCTATGCTCACAGTGATTACCTCAATGACTTAAGAGTAATTAATGACAAGGATGAAGAAGTACCTTACTTTCTTGCTTCGATCCAAGACGCATCAACCGAGACAGAAAAAGCATCGTTCATTCTATCAGAAGAAGCTCAATATATCTCAACTCAAGATGGAACGGATTCAATTATCACGATTCAGGTAAACCACCTTAACGCCTTTCGGTTAGAACTCAAGATTGATGATCTAAGTGAGCGAACATATGGCCTTTTCGGAATAAACAATGAGGCAACGCATTATTTATCAGAAGGAGAACTTTTCACCCATCTCCTCTTAGATTCTTCTGTGAAAAAAGATATCCAATGGACGAATAATCCAGCCATTGATAAACTTAGGCTCATTATCCACAATCATGATTCCGAACCCATTAACCCAAAGTCTGTAATAGTATACTATCATCTTAATAAATTGGTGTTTAAAGATACGGTGAGCAGCCAATTTCGGTTAGTTTATGGTAACGATACTCTTCGTTCTCCCATTTACGAAGTCTTGAATTACAAAGCTATTATTGAAAGTGAAGGCGTAACTCAAACAGAGTTAGGAGAAGAAGTTAGAAACCCTTCAACGATCGACGCTGCTGGGACTACAGGTAAGTACAAGCTACTTACCAATATCATGCTCGCGACGTTGGTATTACTTGTGTTATTAGGAGTTGTGCTTCGTTTAAGGAAAGGGAAAAGGAAAAGGAATAAATGAGGAAGCCCCGTGCGACGCAATTCCGGTCACCGGGGCTTCCTCGTTTCTTGAAAAGTAAAATCAATCTTCTTCTGTTAACCCTAAGGCAATTTCTAGTAAGGGGCTAAGATGCTGTATTCTTAGACCAAGCTTGTAGTATTTATTCATGTCGTTAAACTGGTCGATGCAGTTATGACAGGGAATACACCCTATTTTTGCACCAGTAGCAACTAATTGATCAACTTTAGGCTTTGCTTTAATCATACGCATCTGTTTGGTAGCAGCTACGGCTAAAGCTCCTCCACCTGCTCCACAACAAATATTATACTTACCGTTAGGATTCATGTCGCGGAAATCCATGACAGTATTTTCTAAGACATAACGTTGTGGTTCAGAGACTCCTTCTTTACGAACAGTATTACAGGGATCGTGGAGGGTTACAGAAAGCGTATTTCTGGTTTTATCTGGTTTTAATGTGCCGTCTTTAATCCAATCAGCATACAGCTCGACTATGTGACGGACCGGCATTGGTTTCCCCTTCCAGAACTTTCGTGCAAAAACTCTTGTCGATCTGAAAGCATGACCACACTCTGTGACAATAATTTCCTTAGGATTTAGTCGCTCTGCTTCTTCGAAGAGTGGTCGTGAAATTTCACAGAACTCATCATCTTTGCCCGTGAACAAACAAATATTAGTCGCATCCCAGCGTTTACTACTAAGCGTATAGTTTGCTTTGGCTGCGTGGAAAATATTTAAAATAGTTTGCAGTTCACTCGGATAATGCTTAATCTCTCGAGCATTGAAACCAAACATAAAATCTGCATTAGGCACGTCAATAGGAATCTTAAAGGTAGGATCGTTCAGATCTTCCTGCATTAATTCCTCAATCCACTCGATCGTCTCATCATAATCAATTTGTTCGACTCCCATTTGGTTACCTGAACGAATATGATCATCGGCAATAATTTGTAGATGGCCGGGCGCCATTTGAGTCCCACGGTAGGTTCTTGTGAGTGCGGAAATATTCACTCCCATAGGGCATTCTACGGTACATCGTTCACACATTGTACAATTCCAGATAAAGGGATCATTTGCTGCTTCTTCCCGCATACCCAGTGCTACTTTACGAATAAATTTACGAGGGTCTTGATTATCGTGAAGATCACTATAAACACATCCAGCCGTACACATACCGCAAGTAAGGCATTTAGAAAAATCATAACTATTCATTCGGACAGCTATTTCATCACGCAAGGTTGGATCTAAACTTTTAATTCTTATGGGTTCACCCATCTTACTATCACCTCCGGCTTAAATTAATATTCACTAGGCAGTTCTTTTAATTGAGCCATGGAAAATACGGGTCCATCTTTACAGACATATTTCGGTCCGATATTGCAGCGGCCGCATATTCCCAACCCGCACTTCATCCGCATTTCTAAAGAAGTATAGATCTGCTCAGGAGTAAATCCTAGTTTTTCTAGAACTGGCAAAGTGTATTTAATCATGACGGGGGGACCACACACAACAGCATAGGTGTCCACAGCTGAAGGTGCTACTTCACCTACAATAGTAGGAATAAAGCCCACGTGTTTATTCCAACCTTCGGCCGGTCTGTCAATAGTGGTGATCAAATTAATCTTGGGATTAGCTTCCCACTCCGCTAATTCCTCTTTGTAGAGCAACAGTCCAGGGTTCCTAGCACCGTAAATCACGGTAATATCACCATAGTCAGCACGATGTTTTTCATCCAGCATATAGACGGCCATCGAGCGCAAAGTGGTAAAAGCAAAACCTCCACCGATAATGACGAGATTTTTACCTTTAAACGTTTCCATCGGATAATAGTTCCCCATAGGTCCTCTTACCCCGACCATAGTTCCCTCTTCCATGAGGTGTAGGGCATTAGACACGCACCCTACTTTAGCAACGGAGAACTTAATAATTCCAGGTTCAGTAGGCGATGTTGCGATCCCAAAGGGAGCTTCTCCGTGACCATAGGCACTTAGTTCCGCGAACTGACCAGGCATGTATTTGAAGTTTTCTTCATCTTCTTTATTTAAAAACTGCAATGTAAAAGTATTGACCAATTTATCTTCAGTTTCACATAAGTTTTTAATGAGCTTCATTGTAATAGGGATATAAGGATTCTGTTCCATTAGTCCACCACCAATTCTGCTTTGTTGACCCCATCAATGGCCTGCCGTATATCCATATTAACTGGGCAACTTTTAATGCAACGACCGCAACCCACACACGCAATATCCCCATTGTTATGGACAAAATAGTTAAACTTGTGTAACATTCGTTGGCGCCAACGGGCTTTTTTCTTATCCCGAGGGTTATGACCCGAACCGTGCAAGGTAAAGAGCGGTGCCATACAACCATCCCACGTTCTGACTCTGCTTCCTTCATTCTTATGCACTTCCTCAGAAATATCGAAGCAATGGCAGGTAGGGCAAGAGAAAGAACAAGCATTACAGCTTAAGCACTTTTCATGGAGAGTATCCCAATAAGGATGATCAAACATTTTGTCAAGTTTGGCGGTAATCGTTGAGACATCTACCTTACTGGGTGTCTCGGCACTTTTAATAGTGTTAACTAAGGCTTGTTCCTCGGCGGTTAGTTCAGCAAGTTCTTGTAGACCTGCTGTTAACGCTTTTCCTTTTTCAGTGATGATTTCTACATGGTAGGAATTTCCTAAATCAACTAGAAAGATATCGGAGCCTTTACTACTAGCTGGGGAAATACCCATAGAAGAACAAAAACAGGTAGGAGCGATCTTATTACAGGCAATTCCGATAATGATGCTATTATCACGACGCTCATAATAATAAGGGTCTCTATACTCATCATTCTTGAATACTTTGTCTAAAAGTAGCATTGATTTAGCATCACAAGGTCTGATTCCAAATAAAATGGTTTTTTCTACCTTCAGTTCATTCTTAACAGTTACATCCTTGCCTTCTTTTTTATAAGACAAGAGTTTCTCATGTTGAGGAAATAAGAAGGATTTAGGAGGAAGTTTGGAATTCAGATAATTTTGTTTGACTTCGGAGAAGCTCTTTACTGCCTTGTAATTAACATCACCGTCAGTAATAACTGGAGCAATTATTTGGTACTCAGCGACTAAAGCATCAAATGCTTGGCCAAATTTCTCTTTACTTATCTTCATATTCTTCACCTCACTCCTTTACCAAAAATGCTTCTGGATCATCTGTGCTGTATACATTAAGAGCCGGTTTAACTTCTTCTGTTAAGCCTGATTCATGGTTATACATCTCTTTGACATCTTTATTTACCTTACGGCTCAAAGCTCTGATATCCACACCCTGTGGACAGGCCCGACTACACGCACCACATTCTACACACCGCCCGGCCAAATGAAGCGCACGTCCTGTTTGAAAGAGAAGATTTTCAGCACTATCAACTCCGCCTGTAAGCCATTTAGGGGAATTGCAATCCACAAAACATTCCTGGCAATAACACAGAGGACAGACATTACGGCAGGCATAACAGCGAATACATTTACTCATTTGTTCTTTAAAGTAAGCTTTCCGCTCGTTATCAGACTTGTTTTCCATGTCGATGACATCAGCAAAAAGTGTAGCTTGTTCAGGAACCTCAATAGACCCACCAATATGAACATCCTCAAGAACGGGATTTGGATAACGGCACGTTTGACAAGTAACATCTTTGACGTCTGTAAAGCTGTACTCTTTGTCACATTCCATACCTTGAACAGATATTTTTTCGTCCGTAATGCTAGCTCCGATGATTTCTCCTGTTTCTGCCTCGATTTTCCGCTGATCGATAACACCTTGACAGGAAACACCGATTATATATAAATCATCTCTTACTACCTGGTTTTCTTGTATTAGGACCATTAAAGCTCTGCTGTCACAGCCTTTAGCAATAATGGCTTTTTTCCCTAGAGTCTTAGCTACAAAAGCTGCTAAATTGTTCTCACAGGTTTGATCCCAGATTAATTTATCAACATCTTGAGGAGAACGCACAAAGCAAGGCGTTGCTTTCAGAGGTAAGGAACCTTTTTCATAGCCGATAACAACGTCTACTTTCCCTTCAGTCAGTAATTGACGTGCCGTTTTTCGGATATCATCAATGATGCTATTCATTCGTTCCCCCCCCGTCTTCTACTTTAAATACACCGTTATTGGGACCAAGCGCAGTAACTCGCTCAGTAACCCCTTTGACTACTTCAGCAAATCGAACACCTTCTGCTGCCGATACCCAGGAAAAACTTACCCGTCCTTCTTCTAAACCTACATGCTTTAAAAGAGAATCGATGAGCGCGAATTTCCTTCGTGCAACATAATTTCCGCTCATATAATGACAATCACCAGGGTGGCAACCCGAGATCAAGACCCCGTCTGCCCCATTGGCCATTGCTTTCAAGATATACAAAGGATTGATTCTGCCGGAACAAGGAACTCTGATCGTTCTAATAGTTGCTGGATATTGAAATCTGCCGACACCTGCAAGATCTGCTCCGGCATAACTACACCAGTTACACAAAAAAGCGACTATTTTAGGCTGGAAACCTTTAGTCTCTGTATTTACCTGACATTCTCCCATACTCATCTACCTTCCCATAATTATTGAGGCGCTTTGAATCTAGAACGAGTTTAACATCGCTGCTATTTGCTCATTAGTACAACCTCTAAGATTTATGGCACCGCAACGGCAACTAGAAGCACATGCTCCACAGCCTTTACATAGAGCATCATTGACTACGGCTACGCGGTTAACGAGATCAACCGTAACGGCTTTAGCCGAACAAACAGCTTCACAAGTACCACAGGCAGTACATTTACGTTTATCAACAAATGCATTTAAGCCTGCCGATTCTACCATTGCCTTAGACAAGGCGACACCAGCACGTCCTGCTGCTGCTTTGGCCTGTGCAATAACTTCCTCGGTATTTTTAGGACTATGAGCTAGGCCTGCCATGAATACACCGTCAGTGCTGAAATCAACAGGTCTTAATTTCATATGCGCCTCTAAGAAAAAGCCTTCGTCATTTAGGGGAATTTTGAACCATTTGGAAAGTTTCTTGCCATCTGAAGGTGCTATAATTGCAGCCGCTAAGCAAACAACATCTGCTTCTATTTCCAGCGGTCGATCTAAGACATGGTCCCTAACCGTTACGACGAGAGTCTCTCCTTCTTTAGTCAAGACAGGCTTGTCATTCTCACTGTAACGGACAAAAATTATGCCAATTTTTCTTGCAGTTTCATAATCCTCTTCAAAGTAGCCATAGGTTCTCATATCACGATACAGGATGAAGACATTAGCTGCTGGATTCTTAGTCTTTACTTTAAGCGCTAACTTGACGGATTTAGTACAGCATGTACGGCTGCAATAAGGATTTTCTTCACAACGTGAGCCAACGCATTGGATAAAGACATAATTCTGTGCAGTTCTCACTCTTGAATCATTACTCACCAAAGCTTCATCTAATTCAAGTTGTGTCATGACGTGGTCGTCTTGCCCGTATAAGTATTCCTTAGGCTTATATTCCTGACCACCGATTGTAATAATAGCCACGCCGTGCTCGATCTGTTCTCCATCAACTAAGGTCGTCGTAAAGCTACCTAAGAAGCCACCAACATCTTTAATTTCTGCACCGATATGGAGTTTAATTTTAGGATGTTTGCTGACGTTTGCAATCAGTTCTGCAACAAACGCTTTCATATCTTCCCCTCTAAACCCTGCGGAGAATCTACGAGCTACGCCACCCAAAACCTTAGCTTTTTCCAATAGATGAACTTCATACCCTTGATCAGCTAACGACAAGGCGCTCGTCATCCCGGCTACCCCACCGCCGATAACCAAGGCAGTATGGTTCATATCCATAAATATAGGCTGAACAGGTATCTGCATAGAGGCACGGATAATTGCTAATTTAGTGAGGTCTTTCGCTTTTTCGGTCGCTAGTACAGGCTCCTTCATATGAACCCAAGAACATTGGTCGCGAATATTGGCCATGTCAAACAGATGAGCGTTTAAACCAGCTTCTTTCAAGGTTTCTTGAAATAATGGCTCATGAGTTCGTGGGCTACAGGAAGAGACTACGACTCTGTTAAGTTTTTGTTCGGTTATTATAGCTTTAATAGAAGCCTGAGCATCCTGCGAACAGGCATAGATTTTCTCAGTTGCATAGACAACCGTCGGTAGGGTCTGCGCATATGCTACAACAGCAGGGACATCTACAATGCTGCCGATATTGACACCGCAGTGACAAATAAATACTCCCGTTCGGATAACATCTCCAGCAACTTGCATTTCAGGCGGATATTTTTTATCACTAACAAGGGTTCCACGTTCTTCCGATAATAAAGAGGCTACTGCACCTGCAGCTGCACTGGCTTGCATGACGGTTTCCGGAATATCTCTTGGCCCACTAAAAGCGCCTGCTGCGAATATACCTTCTCTAGATGTATTCACACCGCTGAGAGGTTCAATTTCCGCAAAACCGAATTTGTTGACTTGTAGATCGAGTATTTTGGCTAATTCTTTAGAACTATCCCCTGGTTCTATTCCTACAGACAGAACCACCAAATCGTATTGTTCAGTCAATATTTGGCCATCTTCTGTAGAATATCTGAGGACAGAATCACCTGAACCATCTGTTGCTTCGGTCACCTCATAAATACGAGATCGTACAAATTTAACACCATGTTGATTCTTAGCGCTCTCATAATACTTCTCGAAATCTTTGCCATGGGTTCTCATATCCATATAGAAAATAGTCGTATCGACGGGAATATGGCTGTGCTCTTTGGCAATGACCGCTTCTTTGATGGCGTACATACAGCAAACGCCGGAACAATAATTCTTATCAATTTTAGCATTTCTGGAACCAACACATTGAATCCAGGCAATTTTCTGAGGTTCTTTCTGGTCAAAAGGTCGTACCAGATGTCCATCAAAGGGTCCTGAAGCACTTAAAAGACGTTCAAACTCAAGGCTGGTAACAACGCTTTTGATTTTGCCATAACCGTAATAATCCAATTTTGAAGCATCAAAGACTTTAAAGCCAGGGTTAAGAATCATCGACCCTACTTCAATATTGATCTCTTTGTCTTCCATTGCATGGTCTATGGCTCCAGCTTGACAGGCCGTGACGCATTTTTTGCAAACGTCTTTGCCTTTGAGTTGACCATGTTTCTGAAACAAACAATTCTTTTCATCGATTGCATAAGCATTCGGGAAAGCTTGAGAATACTGTTTGAAAACAGCCTTACGTTTTCCTATGCCCTGATTAAACTCATCATTTACTTTTACTGGACAAACGGCAGCACACGAGCCACAACCCGTACATTTTTCTGTGTCAATATAACGTGCCTTCTGTTTAATGGTTATTCTGAAATTCCCTGCTTCACCTTCTGTTTTGGTAACCTGAGAATTAGTATAGATGCGAATATTGAGATGGCGTCCGCATTCTACTAATTTAGGGGACAAAATACACATGGAGCAATCATTAGTAGGGAATGTCTTATCCAACATAGGCATAGTTCCGCCAATCGCTGACGACTCTTCTACCAAATGAACTAAGTATCCCGACTCCGCTAAATCAAGTGCAGACTGAATACCCGCGATTCCTGCCCCTACGATCAAAACAGCTCCAATTTTACTTTGACTCATTACAACACCTCTTCATCCTTACTCACTGTTATAAAGATAGTTATTACAATCACAATCATATATACATATTTATAATCGCGATCACTATATATATTTGTTCGCCATAGAAATAGAAAGTCCTGTTTTAAATGGACAGAAAAGTGTGATTTGTACATTGGTAATTCTGATTAATCTATTAGTAATTCTGATAATGACTTAAAATACTTTGGAATCAACAGGTTCTTTAAGAAATTGACTAGATTGTGTTTCGTTTATCTAAAAAGGGAAAGCCGGGTACTTGAATGTTATTGCGAAGCTCCTCTGATATGGCAATCTCACGTCCAAGCGCAAATGAATAAAGCGTACAGCGTGAGACATTTATTTTAAGTAGACGTTCAACCGCAATAGCATAGAGTGAAAGTTGGAGAGTATATCGTTCTAACAAAATCTGCTCCGGATTAGTTTCGTTGTTTCCCATTCCGTCAGTGCCCACTATCCGAAATGCATCTGTCTTATAGTCGAGAATTTCAGCATGAATTTCCTGGTACTCGTCCTTACTAATCAAAATAACATCGATGACACCCTGAACTAATATATTGGATTTGTTCTCGGACGGGAAAGTTAACGTAAAAGGAATCTCTCTAAGTATTTGCTGTGCTCTAAATATCCGCTCTCCCAGATGAGAGTCCAGAAAATGAGTAATCTGTACTGCCCTTATACTATTTTTTTGTTTTTGTCCGAGAATTTCACGTTGCTTGAGCATACACAGAAATCCGCTGACATTGTTGATCTGTTCCATTGCGGACAAAGTACGCCACTTTGTTGCCCATTCTTCAAAAGGAAGGTGCTGCATCGCTGTGTGCAAGGCGGTTCCTCGTTCAGCCGCAGTGAGCTCATGTGCTTCTTGAAGAAATTTTGGCCGTTTTATATAAGTTTCGTATTTCCAAAGAGTAGATAGCGGAGTTGTGCCTTCGTTTGCATGCCAGTTGTATTGACGTTTCAATTCACTGACACTGGTTTTCGCTACCTGACTGACAGAATTGAGGCGTGGATACTGCCAACTAAGCCTACGGTTGATCTCTGAAGACAATTGATCCTTCTCAATTTCCTCCTCTTCGCTTTGATCGATGCACTCCACTAGGGTTCCGTCTATACTTTCCACGAGATTATTCTGCCGGTTGCCTTCTTTTCTCAATGTTAAGCTGCGGTGAATCTGGATCTGCCAGAGTGACTTGATCTCAGGAATGGATAAGACTGATTGTCTCTCATTTTCGCCGAAGAGCTGTCCGGGATGGCGAGCTAACGCTGGGCCAATCCAATCAAGAAAGCATTTGGCACTTCGGAGTTGACCTTCCGGTAGTGCTACTTCTTCCCATTCTAGAGTTCCATTCCATTTAATGAATGCCTTATCTATGTTATCCATAGTACCATAGAGGAACAGTCGTTCTTTGGCGCGAGTAAGGGCAACGTAAAGAATACGCAACTCTTCTGCTAAAGTTTCTTGAGCCAGTCGTTGTTTGACTGCGTACTGAATCAAAGAGGGATAACGTACATTATTATCGATATCAATGATCGGCATTCCCAGTCCTAATTTGGAGTGAAGAAGCACCTTGCCTTTAAGGCTTTGTGTATTAAACGTTCGACCTAGGCCGACAACAAAAACTACTGGAAATTCCAAGCCCTTGCTAGCGTGAACTGTTATCAAGCGCACGACGTTTTCAGTTTCTCCTAAAGTACGAGCATTTCCCATATCCTTGCCTTGCCCCTGGAAACGATCTAGAAAGCGAAGAAAGCGGAATAATCCACGGTACCGTGTTGCTTCAAAGCGGCTTGCACGGTCATAAAGCACCCTAAGATTGGCTTGTCGTTGAGCTCCTGCTGGTAATGTTGCGACATAATTCAAGTACCCAGTCTCCTCATATAGTGACCAGAGAAGATCCGCTAATGAAGTACGGCGGGACCGCGTTCGCCAGGCTTGTAGTTTGTTCCAAAAATTCGTGATTTTATTCTTTAGGGACAGCGCAGTAGCCAATATTAGGTGGGCCTTTTCTAGCAGCGTTTCCCAGGATTGTTCATAGAGCCCCAAGATTTGCTTGAATTCGGTAGTGCTTTCCTCTGGTAGACTTCCATCCGTTATACTACTCCAAACCGCAAGCGTCAAGGCTTCATAAAAATCTCCTTCAGGAAGCATCATTCGGATTTTACCTAATTCACTCCCGTTTAGGCCAACGATTGGAGAACGCAGGACTGCAGCTAAAGGGATATCCATGTGAGGATTATCGATGATTTTCAGAAGAGACAACATCGTTTCCACTTCACTGGCTCCGAAGTACCCAGTCGTCGTTTCAGCATAAACTGGGATATGGACATTTTGGAATTCTTCCACGTAAATTGGAGCAACTGCCGAGTAGGAACGCATCAAGATTACAATATCAGAGTATTGAACGGGTCGAAAATCCTTGAGTGATTTATCGAAAATCTGAAATTCTACCTCTTGAACTATGCGTTGGATCCGATCACTGACCAGACGTGCCTCGATTCTAGCCTTATCAAGATCTTCAGGAGATATGGTGTCATCGGTTCCTGAAGTTGATTCATCGTCACTATCTGAGACACTTTCCGTAGGAGTGCCTTCGGCGTTGTCAGAATCGTTTATTCCCTCATCAAGGGAAGAGGCTAACTGGTTTCTGATGCTTTTGGGGTCAATAAGGTGGATTTCTATCGGCCCTTCGGCTGTTAGGATTTGATCCTGCCCAGTGACAAACGACGCGCCGTATTGTAAGGCCGCTTGATCGTCATAAGGTATTTCTCCGGCGCCTTTTGTCATAATCTGTCGGAAGAGAAAATTTACCCCCTCCACCACTTCACGGCGACTTCTAAAGTTGCGGTTCAGATCAATTACAATCTCCGTGGGAGACGTGCCGCTGGGTATTCCAGGATGCCAATGTGGCAGATTGCTGTATTTTGCGAGAAACAAGCTGGGGTCAGCCATGCGAAAGCGATAAATGCTCTGCTTAACATCTCCAACCATAAAGAGATTTGGGGACTCCTCTTGCCTTGATACCAGTTGCAGAATACGTTCTTGGACAGGGTTGATATCCTGATATTCATCCACCAAAACTTCCTCGAAAAAGTTTTTTAACCCTTCAGCAATCAAAGAAGCCTCGCCGTTTTCCTCTAATAGTTGAAGGGAAAAATGTTCCAAGTCAGTAAAGTCTAAGATATTACGCTGTCCCTTGGCAGCTGCATAGACTTGCGAAAACTCGATCACTAAGGCTCCAATCGTTTGTGCCATTGCCCCCATCTCGCGTAAGGCAGGGAGCTGATCCTCAAGAGGATAAGCAAAGACCATGTTTTTTAATGAATTGAGTTTCTTCTTAGCCTCATCTCTCAATTTCTTACATTCTTCTTGTAGCTCTTTTTGGAATTGCTCATTAAATTTTACTGAGTCTGGAGCAACTTTATTCCTGGATTTAGATCGTATGGGGGGCAGTTTAGGGTATTCGATAACCGACCTATACTGCGCTTCGACTTCAGTCCATAGTCCTTCTTTCAAGGCACGATTCAGCAACTCGACTCTGTTCAAATCATCCTGTAAAGTCGCAGCGTACAAGGCTGGCCCCCCCGGCCGCTGAGCAATCTGTTCAGCCCTTCCAAGTAAGTTTAAGCTTTCACTCACAAGGTCTAGTATTCCTTGTCGAACGGCTTGACCCCAAGGGCTCTGTATCATGGATTCAGGGTCATCCCACATATAGGCACGATCAAGTTGACTTAGCCACACAGCCGGGTGGGGTTGACTATAGGCAAACACATACAGACGCAATATATGTTCCATCAACGGTTGATCATCACGATCCGAACCGAAAGCATCGACTAGTTTTAAGAAGGCAAGGTCGACACGTTTATATCTAGATTCAAAGAGATCTTCAACGACATCTTGGCGCAGAAGGTCAGCCTCTGCTTGATCCGCAACCCTAAACGCAGGATCAAGTTCAAGTTGGTAAAAATACTTCCTAATTAACTCCAAACAGAAAGAATGTAACGTAGTGATGCTTGCTCGATTAAGTAGCGTACGCTGTTGGAGTAGTCGCTCAACTTCGTGAGACTCTTGTTCACGAAATAATTTATCGTCTAAGGCTTTACCTATACGCTCCCGCATCTGATTTGCAGCTGCTTTGGTAAAGGTCACCACAAGAAAGCGATCAACATCCACAGGGTCTTCACAATCCGTGATTCGATGGATTAACCGTTCTACCAGGACGGCTGTTTTACCTGAACCAGCTGCAGCAGCGACCAAGAGTTGGCCTCGTAACGTGATAGCGGCATGTTGTTCCACCGTCCACTTGGGTTGACTCACGTCAGATCTCCTCCTTTTGTCCATGGGGTCTTGGATGTCTCTCTATACCTTCAAGACGTCTCCATATTTCCTCTTGCTTTAAGGCAGGTAGGTCTCGGTATTGGTTTTCTGGAAGATAGGGATCAAAGTGGCAAACAGGTTTATATGAACAATACATACAGCCGGTACTCTTCCCTCGCCGATATGGGGAGAGAGAAACATTACCATTTAGTATCTCTTCACCCGTCTGCTGGAACCATTGATGAAGGTAGTCACTGAGTAAAGAAAATTGATCTTCGTTCAGGACATTTGATCCTTTTTGGAAAGTCCCGTCTCTCTTCAATTTGAGCCCGAGTAAATCGGATTGACCTCCAGAAAAGGAGGAATCCATGGCTTCTAAAATTCTCGGATTGGCTAATAAATACCCGCTGACTCTGACGGCTTTGACGCGGTGCTGTTCTAACTCTTCCGAGCTGAGGGGGACTTGCTCCTCCAGCTGGGGTTCCAGAACTGGAAAATACAGAAAACCTGCTGGAATCTTTTGAGGAAAGACCTTCTTTGGCGAGGAAAGAACCGAAGTCGTAGTTAACAAGACTTCTGCGCCTTGTAAGGCGACATCCAAATACGTGAGCAATTGAAGATTTAGCCCATAATAGATTGAATCAAGAGCTAATGATAATTCACGGGATTTATAATCAAGAACACGTAAATACACTTTTCCATCTATAAACCCAGCGTCGACACGGTCGATTTGTCCACATAAGAGTAGCGAATCGCCTTCTGATAACACGATGTCAACCCCGGGAAGTGTTTCGGTAGGACCAAACCCTACTTCTAGCTGGATTGGAATAAATATACCGCGACGTGCATGCTCTCCAAGTACTCGAACAGCGTGATGAACGGTTCGTTTAAGTTTATGAGTCAAATAGCGGTAGCGCGCGCTACTTAGGAGGATCTCATGTTGAAGACTTGGAGCGAGTCGATTCGTCAGCTCACTGACGAGTGCCCAAGATTCTTCCTTCGTCAATTTCCCCCAATCTAAGCCTCGTTCCTGCAATTGAATTGCAAAATCATGCAGTAGAGCATGAAAGAATTCACCCATATCCGGGCTAGATAATTGATAGGTCGGTCTTTCACGTAGCTTGAGACCGTACCGGGCATAATGTCCAAAAGGACACTTAGCGAATTGTTCTAAACGAGAAACACTGGCTTTCAGGCGTTTACCGTATAGACGTCTTGCTAGGGGTCGTAATATCCTGTCTTCCTGATTTTGGGCAACAAGACTAACCTGCAATCGTTTTACTTGATTTTGACGGATAGGATCCCTAGTCAGCCACATCTCGGTTGCTTTCCAGAGGGGAGAAAGCTGTTCTCCTTTGCGCAACGTTCGCAGTTGTTCGGCATAAGCCTGAAGGGCAAAATCGGCTTGACTGATTTGGTCAATGTCCTTCTGATTTCCGAAGAAGTTCTCTGTAAGCGGGAAAAGCTTCATAAGTCGTGTTACAACTGGCGAAACTGTCAGACCTTTTCCTTCTTCATCCGTCATTGGATAACAGACAACAAGTTTTTCTGAAGCTCGAGTGAGCGCTGTATAAATAAAGAATTGTTCTTCAAACGTCTGGGCTTTTCCTTTGGGAGCGATAGTGACGCCTGCTTTCTCCAACTGCTCCCTTTCCTCTGCATCAAGCACGCCATCGGAATCAGGTCGAGCAGGAAGTACCCCCTCATTTGCCCCGAGTAGAAAGAGAACTCGTACTTCAGGATTCCGTGAACGGTCCAATGACCCCACTAAGACCTCGTCTAGTCCAGGTGGAATCAGCCCGAGTTCGATCGCTTCTATTCCGGTAGTAAGAATTAATGCATAGTCCTTAAGCTCCAAACATTCTTCCCCTAATCCCACGACTATCTCATCTAAAACTTGAATAACGCCTTCCCAAATTTGTTCGTGTAGCTTGGCCTCGCTGAGATTTCCCTTTTCTTGTTCCCTTTGTGACCAATTCTTTAAGGTTGCTGGAACATTAAGCCTTTCTAGGAAGTCATATAGGGTTTTCGTAACTTCACGTACCGTTAACTGATCAGCGTTGCTACCTTGTCTGACTCTTTGGATGAATGGGGCTATAAGGTCATACACAGTCTGCCTGGAGGAGTTAAGCTCCGTTTGAAACTTGATTTCGGTGGCAAGTTGCTCCTCATTTTGCCCCAGAGACCACTGACGATGGTATCTCCAAGCAATGTTCCTGTTCCAGCTTTCTCCATGAATTCCGTGTTCAAGCACGTAGTTTTCCAGACAATCGATGTCATTCCTTGGAAGCGGGAAAAAGTCTGTCTTCAAACACCGAAAAAGTGGTTCATAAGCCCAATAGCTCTCCGCCACTTCCGTTATGGATTGAATTAGCTCAATCAAGGGATGGTGTAGGACAGACCGCTTATGATCTGTAAAATTAGGGATCTCATAAGACGTAAAAACCTGTGTAATCAGCTCATGATAGCCTGTGAGGTCACGAGTCATGACCGCCATTTCATTCCAGCATAGTCCTTCATCCCTGGCAAAACGGCGTAGTTCGCGAGCAACACCTTCCACTTCAGCCCGTCGGTTGACAGCTGAAAAGATCTGGATTCCTTCCTCTAGGTTGACACACTTATCCTGCTTGTAAGCCACGGTCGGATAAGTAAAGAAATATTTTTCTAAATGGCAGAGCCAAGGATGCTTATAGCGTTTCGTATTGTCAAGCAAAGCAGCAGCGTGTACAAGGGTACCAGACTCTGAGGCAATGCGTTGTAAATCCTGATAAGTCTTCCAAGGGCCTGCAAATAACTCCTCTCCCAATTTAAAGGGACCCGATTCCAACTGGCGTTCATCAGCAAGTATAGTTGGATCAAGCGGGGATGTGATGACAACTTCATTTGCCGTCATCATGATACCTTTTAAAACTTCTAATTCCTGAGGGGTAAACCCTGTAAACCCGTCCACCCATACCTGCGCGCTTTGGATAAGCAGTGAATATGGAATCTTTTCTGCCAGAACTGATAGTTCATCATCAGGGTCACGGATTCCTTCTCCTAAAGCTGTTTGAAATTCTTCATATATAAGGGCTAAGTCTTGGAGTTTATCAAATAATAGTCCGTTTGTATTTTTAACTTTGCGTAGATCGTCTGGGGCAATCCGGTAGGTTTTGAATTCTCCAATTGCTTGAGCGAGAAGATCAGCCATACCAGGACGAGTAGCGGATCGTGCGAACGCTTTTAAAAGAAGACGATGCTTTAAGAGGATTCGGCGTAGAAGCATCCGTTTGCCTGTCGCCCCGATCACAACCTTTTGTCCTCCACCAGTTTCAGAAAACACACGCCAACCAAGGCGCCGGAAGCTCAAGACTTGGGCACGCAAACTTCCGCCCAAATCTGGTGTATTAGCTAAGGTCACTTCCAGCTGATAGGTAGCCTGCTCGGGGACTAGGAGTATCAAAGGTGGTCCCCAGGGCTTCAACCGAAGTTCTCTGCGAATTTCTTCCAAACACAGGGAGGTCTTTCCTGTTCCAGCGCGACCGAACACGAAACGGAGGCCCACATAAATCGCTCCTTTCTAAGAACATAATGTTCATATTATAACATCATCAGGTCACAAAAAGGTTCCTCGCCAAGAAGCCAGGAAAACTTCATCTTATTGTTGAGATACTTTTTACAATTCTATGTGCCGTATCTGGCTGATCTTGCTCAAGAGCGCAGAGCCTACACTGGGAGGAAATCTAGGGTTAATTATTTGTAGGCTCGGAAACTCTTCTTTTACAGTGGCAAGAAAAGATGGTTCAATTAATTCCCAAATATTACCGATACCTCCAACCAGACCCACCTCTAAGCCACCAGTTTTGCGGAGGAGAGCTTTCGTTAACAAACCTAAAGCTTCGCCGGACTCAGCTAGAATCAATTTTGAGACATTGTCACCCTTGCCAACGGCTTCTACAACGACTGGAACCAAAGCTGCCACCTCTTTGTTCGTACGTTTCCTTTGGTAGAGCCAGTTGCTGATATCGAGAACTGTTGACAATCCCAAATGTTCAGTAATCATTGTTTCTAATATGCTCTTAGGTCCATACTCGTCGAAGGATGCCACTGTTGCTGCTAGTGCTTTACGTCCAATATCATAGCCGCTTCCTTGATCGCCAATGAGATATCCCCAGCCGCCTAAGCGAAAAACGTCACCCGTAATATTGACTCCTAAGGCAATAGCCCCTGTTCCGACCGCTAAAACATTACCAGAGAATTCCCCTTGAACAGACATTAAAGCCCCAAAGACGTCGTTCTCCAAAACCACAGGAACCTCTTGGTATGGGTTCGTTGTTTTTTGAATTAAGACCTTTAACTTCTGCCTTAGGCCGTTAGCCATGATCCTCCAGTCTTCAGGAGTGTTAATGCCAGCAAGAGTGATTCCTATCCCCTCCACCGTCTCCTCCTGCATGATTTCGTTAATCCCCTCAATAATATTCCGGACAGCTTGTTCCATTCCCACCACATGATAATTACTCGCTGGCTTGAGCAGGAAACGAAGCACTCGACCCCTAGGATCTAACGCGACAATCGCGGTCTTACTGGCACCACCATCGACTCCAATTTGGATTCCCATTATTGTCACTTCCTATTCTCATTGATATTAAAATTATAGCACGAGTATCTTAGTATATTACAGACACTCCTGATCCTTGAGCGGTAAACTCAAAAAGTAAATAATGGATGATATGCATGGATCTAGGCGTTTATCCATAGGTATATAGAAGCAATTTGGGGGTGAAGGTTGTGCGAATTTATGTGTTATCGCGTCAGAAGATAGTTCTTTTGTTTTTGTGTCTAGTGACATTTGGAGGAATGCTCGTTATAACTCACAGTTCTTTGACGGCCCCATCTCTGGTTCGGGCGCCTGGAACGTATTATAAAGCTAATACTCAGGAAAAGATCGTAGCACTTACTTTTGATGATGGGCCAGACCCAATTGATACACCAGAAGTTTTGGATATCCTGAAAGAGAAGAATATCAGGGCAACTTTCTTTGTTTTAGGGCAGGCGGTTCAAGCTAATCCTCACTTGTTAAAACGCCTAGCTGTGGAAGGGCATGAAATCGGAAACCATAGTTTTACTCATGATTATCAGCAGCGTCGTTTAGTTGAAGAAATTAAGCAGACAGACCAAGAGGTCTTTGCCGCAACCGGTACCCATACCTATTTTTACCGTCCTCCAGGCGGGTTCTTGTCAAAAAATCAATTGTCTACCATTAAAGGAAATGATCATGTCGTAGCACTTTGGAGCGTTGATAGCAAAGACTGGCGAAACCCAGGCATTAAGCAAATTGTGGATAATGTTATGAAGGATGTTTTTCCCGGTGCTATTATCCTCCTGCATGACGGGGGTTATCAGCGTACTCAAACTGTTAAAGCGTTGGGTCCAATTATTGATGCTCTTCGAGATCGCGGATATCGCTTTGCCACATTGAGTGAACTTAAAATGTTGGATTCTGAATTTAAGTAGAAGC
>Ga0209386_1000258_pt1 | contig 27114 bp, 17 predicted proteins | sample NGEPertwo_FD_184510 | JGI IMG/M metagenome (GOLD analysis project Ga0209386, IMG submission 184510) | Arctic peat soil microbial communities from the Barrow Environmental Observatory site, Barrow, Alaska, USA - NGEE Permafrost154B-two... | ecosystem: Environmental > Terrestrial > Soil > Wetlands...
GCCATCTATTTATCTCTTTATTTCAAGTGAAACAAAAAATATTATTAATGAACCAATTATTTCAAATGAGGCCAATACAGCTATCGGGAATTAGACATTTTGCTTCACTGGTTTTGTTCGTGTTTATTGTGAACAATTCGGTTGCCCAGGAGGTATATGACCTGAGCCGGTGCATCAAAACTGGCCTCGAACGTAATTTCTCGTTGCTTGTGGTGCGTAACAACGAGGAAATTGCAACAAATAATTTCACGCGCGGAAATGCCGGTATGTTACCAACCATCACTTCGACGAACCGTTTTGGAGGTACTGTAAATACGACCAACCAAAATTACAGCGATGGCAGCAAAGTTACCACGAACGGTATTCACAACAACAGCGGTTCAGCAGGAATAGACCTTGGAATGACCATTTTCAGGGGATTTCAGGTGCAAAAAACATATCAGAAACTGAAAGAGCAGCGTGAATTGGAGGGGTTTAACACCCAGATGTCGGTTGAGAACCTGGTCGCGCAAATCGTTTCGCAGTATAATTACTACATACAGCAACTAATTTTGAATGATAACCTGGCATATGCCGTTTCATTGTCGCGCGAACGTGTCCGGATCGACCAGCAACGTTATTTACTGGGAGGTGCTTCAAAGCTTGAAATGCTGCAATCGATCGTTTATCTGAATGCCGACAGTTCAAGGTTTGCACATCAGAATGAAGTTCTCCGGACTTCACAAATCAAGCTTAACGAGTTGATGGCCGCGGGCGACCTGGGTGAAAATATTAAATTGAAAGATACCCTGATCCTGATCGACAAAAAACTGCAGTATGATGAACTTTTGGGACAAACACTCCAAAACAACACAAGTCTACAAATTGCATCTAAAAACCAGGTTATTACAGAGCTCGATTCTAAAATTATTAAATCGAGATCTTATCCCTACCTGAACATGTCATCGGGATATGGTTATACATATAACCGCTACGGGTCAGGTACTTTAATTAATCAAAACGGGCAAGGTTTGAACTATGGGTTAACGCTTGGCATTGATATTTACGATGGATTAAACCGGAGACGTGAAAAAAGCAACGCCCTCGTTGAAATCCAAAGCAGGAAAATACAGTATAAAGAGGTTGAGCAGAGCGTGAAAGCCGATTTGCTCACTATTTATTTCGCCTACGAGAATAACATGCGTTTGTTAAAGCTGGAGGAACAAAACCTGTCGGTAGCGCGTGAAAACCTCGAAATTGCACTGGCAAGGTATAAACTTGGCAGTTTAGCCGGACTGGAGCTTCGTGAAGTGCAAAAGAGCCTCCTCGATGCGGAGGAACGGCTCATTTCGGTTCAATATGAAACAAAGATTGCCGAAATCTCATTGCTTCAGATATCGGGAAGGATTATGGATTACATCTCGGCTTCATAGAAAACGCATTTAAACATTAATTGTTATACTGAATAAGAGGCTGTATCAAAACAACATTTAACGATAAAGAGGGGCGAATAATGCGCTGAATTAAAATAAGTAACCAGATTTACCACAGTCGTATGGCAAGGGCACACACTGCAACCATCAACCCCGAATTGCTTTTCCAGCAGATCAGGCACCCGATGACAGATTTCGGGGTGAAACACTTAGAGAAATCAAAGTTTAATTGAAAGTTCAATGTGTCCACCCAGACCAATCTCTACAATTTTATGAAGTGTCGAAAGACGTGCTTCTTTAATATTGTTTTCGATTTTTGAGATGTATGATTTTGTGGTACCAACCCTTTCTGCAAGTTCTTCCTGTGTCAGGCCCTTTTCAATTCGTGCCTGATGAAGTAAAACTCCAATTTTGAAGTTTTCATAACCTGCTTCTAATTCGTCACGCTTTTTCGTACCAGGCTTACCGTAGTTATTTTCCTTGAATTCTTCAAGTGTCGTTAAGTTTTTATTTTTCGCTTTCATATTCTGACTTTATTTTTAATGCAATTTCAATTTCCTGTTTTGGTGTCTTTTGCGTTTTCTTTTGAAAGCCGTTTGTTATAATGACTAACTGCCCTTCATCAAAGAAACAGAAAATACGGAAAATATCGCTTCCTAACTGAACCCTTATTTCGTAAAGACCATCCGTGTTTTCAAGGTGTTTCAGGTATGTCTCAGGAACTCTTTGCAAATCTTCTACCAAATCAAATGTCCAAACAATTTTAGCTCTTACTTTTTTGTTTTGTTTTTCAAAAAATTCTTGAAAATAGTCTTTGTAAAAAATGATTGTTCTGTTTTTTGTCCACGGTGCAAAGTTAATAAGTGTTTCCCTAAAGTGCAACACTTATTTATAAAGTTAAACCAAGTCTTCAGGAAGTTACCGGTTTGATTGAAGTTTCCAAAATTTCGGATATAAAGAAGATGAGCAACCGGATTGTTCATCCTTAAAGTTGCTCATGCTGCCTGTTTCCAGGTTAAAAACCCATATTTGATGATCCGCGAAATTATACGATCGCCGGTTCCTTACTTACATCCTCACCGGCCTTACTTCGTGTGGCACGAGCTTTGAGTTGTGTTTTGTAAAAATCAATCAGTTCGTTCAGTTCGTTTGCCGGAGTTGTATAGTCTGTTTCGTTGTATTCTGAACTGCAAAATTCGAAGGCATTGAAAAAAGCATACAATATTTTATTCGTTTCAGTACGGATGGCGCGTGAATCGATTTTTTCAGCAGCAGACTCCTCTTCAGTACGTTGTAAAAACAGGTTTATAAACTGTGTATTCACAATATTTAGCTGGTCAAACAGCATCTTAAGACTTAATGCTTCAACAGCCATTTTAACTTCAGCTTTGGATTCATAATCGGTTAATAAATCTGAGGTGCGCTTCGAGGCAGAGTTGTAATTCGCAGTGGCGATGTCGCGTCCATGAATTTTCAGAAAACGTTTCAATACAACAACATTAGGAACGACTGAAATTAGTCTCAGTCTTCCCAATATTTTTGCATTCATAAAAATTGCTTTGATCAAATTGGAGCGATCATTATCCAGCTCCTGCAACGTAGTGCTAAGTGCATTACTTAGCTCCTGCGCTTTCACTTTTTCCAGGTTGGGCAACACATTCAGCAGTTTTTCAAATGCTTTTTGCAGATGCAGCGCTTCGGGATTGTACTTAACAACTATCCCCACTACCTGATTAACGAATATGGTATATTCGCTGTTCCAAAGATTCTTCAATTGTAAACGGTTAATTTTAGTTTCCATGATATTAGGTATTAATATTTGATTTTTCTCCTGTTAACGATGGAAATTTATATATGTTTCGAACTACAAAACATTTTATTCATTTTTTTTAATTTTCTTCAATTTTTCTGTTGAAATAGTAATTGCGGATATAAAAAACGGACTAAAACAGAAGGTTTGAATCAATGACGCACGGTCCATTCAGTTTTAAATCATGCCTGCGCCAAAAAGGCAAGGTCCATTCAATTTTGAATCATGCTTGCGCCAAAAAGGCAAGGTCCATTCAGTTTTAAATCCTACTTGCGCCATAAAGGCAAGGTCCATTCAGTTTTAAATCCTACTTGCGCCATAAAGGCAAGGTCCATTCAGTTTTAAATCATGCTTGCGCCAAAAAGGCAAGGTCCATTCAGTTTTAAATCATGATTGCGTTAATAACGCAAGGACATTATTTCCAGGGAATCCTTGCATGCAAAAAATGTTAACTGGTAATTTGAGCAATTGGATTTGGAGATTGGGTGGAATAGGTTTGGCGCAAAGGGGATCGGGTATGTTCGCAGCTTTGCAGGGCGGGAGTTTCCCGAAAAACTGCCTATGAAGAGCTGCTTTCCAAATTACTAATTTTCTGTCAACGAAGCAGCGAAACCCAACTTGCGGGTATTTTGCTGTTAACAAACGATTTTTATCTCAAGGCTTGTTCATAATTTGTAAGAATCAAATCTCGTATCAAATTGGAATTATGTTGGTTTATCAAAATAATAATTCCCCAATCAGATTTTTTATCGTAGGCAATAACTGAAGAACATGCAAATGTGTCTCCTGTTTTATAAAAGAAGATGTCATCTCCGTTTCTTTCAATTTCCTGTCCTAAACATATTTCGCTTTTTGTATTTTTGAATAATGTCTTTTCGGTTATTGCAGTTGCCTTTGAGATTTTTCCCTTATCTGATAAAAGGATATTTAACAATTTTGTCATATCCGATGTGTTGGACTTTAGCAAACCTGCAGGTGCAGATAACGAATTCCAATCAAAATAGTCTTGTTCAACTCCGTTTATATCGTATCCGACAACTTTATTTTTTACATTTAAAGCTGTTGTCACCGTTTGTTCCATCTTAGCAGGAACGAGGATTTTTTCTTTTACCAATGTCTGATATTCTTTGTTGTACACATTCTCTAATATGAATCCTAATAAAATGTAACTAATATTCGAATATCGATAACTGCCATAATCTAGCAATTTTGTACTGTCGTTGATAATGGAATGAATTGTTTCTTTAGTGATGTCTAATGGTTGTTTAGGGTCTAACTCCATAAGTTTTTTGAAATCAAGATCTGGTAGACCAGATTGATGCGAAGCTAAATCTGATATTTTTAGTTTCCCTCTAATATTTTCGGATAACTTATATTCATCTGGTAAATAACTGTCTATAATGTCATCAATTTTTAATCTCCCTTCATCTTGAGCTTGTGCTATTAAGTTCGCAGTAAGTAGTTTTGTTGTAGACCCGATTTCAAAAATTGTATTTTCATTCACTTCCAATTCACTATTTCGACTGACTTTCCCATAATTGAAGAAATATTGTTTTCCATGGTCAATGAAGCCAATACTAATTCCTACTTCTGGATTTTTATTATGTATTCTCTGGCTAATTAATTCAATTTTATTAGCCCGAGATTGAGCAAATGCAAATTGACTTGTTATTAATAAAATAAATATGCTTTTGAATATTTTCATAATTTGTATTTTTCAATAAGTCTGACGGAAATTATTGTTGTTACAGATATTTTGTTTTAATTGTTTGCCAACGATTGTGTATACGCCACTGTGGCGTATATTTCTGCTTTGGATGTAACCCGCACAAAGCGTAATGGAATGGGTATACATAGGTTTAAGAGATTGTCCTGGTATTTCATTTGATTGCGGTTATTGGCTCTGGTTAAAATTTATGCTTAGTAATAACAAAGGAAACAATATAAAATGATTTGCAATCAATTTTGTCCGGGAAAAGGCTTTCCGTCATTAAAGAGAAAATCTGAGTGTGTGCATTATGGAAATAATTTGTAGATATCCTTTCTATGTGCAACAATAATAAATAGAAGTGTATCTTCAGAAACTTTTTCGAATCCGAGTCTGTACTCACCAATTCTTACCCGGTAATAATATTTGTAACCAGTTAGCTTTTTAACATTTGGTAAATCTGTCAGCGATTTAGCATGTTCAAATTCAACAATTATCTTTCCGATCTTCTGAAAAAGATATTTATTTCTGGTTTTCTCAAGAGAATTTTCAAATTATTTATCGTACTCGATTATCATTTACTTTTTAATTTCATCATTATGGATTCACGACTAACTGTCTTTCCTGTTTTCACAGAATCCATCAGAGAACCTAACGCAATATCTTCATATTGATCATCATCAAGGTTCAATACATTTCCGCCAAGTTTTTTGGCGAGATCCGATAGAATCTTATTACTTTTTTTGTCAGCCTTTATAATAATTGCTCCCATAGAATTATTTTTTTATAAAGATACAAATTTTCTTTTTAGATTGGTCAGCCAAGCCATTGGTGGTAACCCCTCTTTGAATTGTTTACCATTTCAAAAAAATCCCTATAATGGGCAAATCGATGCGTCCAATTACTCTTTATGATTGGAATTATTTCTGGAATATTTCTTTGCTAATCATCAAAACAACCTGATATTTCGCAAAAAAAGGCCTTCCTCTGTGCAAGAAGAAGGCCTGAAAACTATGAAGAAAACATGTGGAGGTAAAACAATTTTAAATACTGGTTTGTGAGGTGCTTTGGTTACGAAAAATCAAGGTTTCTTTTCGACAACCAGGTGAACAACACCATATTTCGGGATATTTATTTTGATATTGCCACTGATGGCCGATGATTTGGCTTTGATTGATTCGTAGTTCTCGGGTCCTCCCCCTTCGGCGGTTGTTGTTAAACCATTTACAGACACCTTCCGTGAGAAAAGTCCGTTATCGGTTCCGCCTGTTAAAGTATACGTATAGTACCGGCTGCCTGGTTTGAAGTTTTTCAGTGTCAGCTCAACCACAAGGTCTGTATTCCCTTTGTTTACAAGCACAATTCCTGCTTCACCCGAAGTGAATTGCGAAGCATAAACTGAAACGTTAGTTGCAGTAGAAGTTGCCTCAACCATCACATCGCCAAAATATTTCTGGAAATAATAGAGGTAATAAAAGGCCGGGCGTGCTGCATAATTGGCAACGCCGGGTTCATCGCCGGTCGAAAACAGTCCATGGTCGTTTCCATTGTTCCAGCCATTAGCCAGATCCCAGCGGGATGCCAATTCGTATTTGCTTTTAATCAATTCACCCAGAATCAGCGAAGCATGCATTCCATTGATAAAAGAGACCGCCTGTTTCGATCCTTCTGCAAAGATGTTCCATTCAGTCAGGAAAACCGGCGCTGCAGCCTTACCCTGAAGTATCAGTTCTGCCTGTACATAAGTTTTGTAACCGGCCACTTTCGGGGCGGAACCGAGAATAACATCTGGTGCCGAATTGGCCTGGTAAGGTGTGAAATAGGAATGGACAATGTAGAAATCGGCCTTCCCTCCAACATGCGCAATTAAATCTTTATTCCAGGTGGGCATCGCACTATTGTACTCCTGGTCGCAAACTACACCGATATATATTTCCTTCCCGATCTGGCGGGCGGCAACCCGCATCGAATCGATAAATACGAGTGCATGTTTTCCATATAAATCGCCAGTTATCCGTTTGGGCTGGCCGTCTTTATTGAGCGACTGATCAATCTCATAACTTGCTTCCCATGAGCCCGAAACTTCATTTCCAATCTCCCAGAATTTACTCTTTCCGTTATCGGCACGCACCCAGTTTGCGGCAAGGTGAGCCGCTGTTGCTACCGGATTTGCACTTGTCCCATAGCGCGCGTAACCATAATTCACAGTTACTATTCCGGTTGTTCCTGTTTGTTGCATCATCTGGTAATACTGATTAACTCCCATCGACCAGTTCTCGAAATCCTGAACCCGTTGCCCGGCCCAGGGAGAGATCGTTGACGGAATATCGGTAAGCGGCGGGTCGTACGATTTGATCGCGTAGTTTTCGTAAATCCCTTTCCTGTCCCAGAAGTAAACGTCCGAAAGACTGCCTCCCGGAATACGCATCACCCCCATGTTTAACTGATTCATTTTCTGCATCAGCGCTGCATCATTTTGCATCCACCCGGTGTAACAATTGGCATTGTTTCCATACACATATTTCGAAACCTTCGTGATCCGCTTTGAGAAATTCACACTGATATCGACGGTTTTCGAACTTGCCGTTTGCTGCACATCATCGTAACTTGCAGGTAGTGTAATATTTTTAGATGCCCACGCCCCGAAAGCAAGGTCAGGAACTTCGTTGGGAGTTTCGATAACCGGATCAGTAATGGGCGGATCGATGACCGGAGTAACAGCATTCTTTTTGCACGAAACTATTACAAGTATCAAAACGACAGAGAGGAACAGGTAATATGGTTTTTTAAATAAAATCATAATCTGATATTAGAAGAAAGGCTGTCTCAGCTATTGGACAGCCTTTCTGTGTAATTAACAACTCATTATTACGGAGCCGGAACAACCGGCGTGCAAATCCTGAAATTGTCGATATAAGTTGCAAACTTACTGTATTCCTGCTTGTTTGTTTTAAACACTAACTGAAAATCGTTGATTGAAGCTACGCCAATGTCAAATGAAGACATTGGAATTGATACAGTCATCCAGCCATTTGTTGTAAAACCTGTGGTGCGATAAGCCAAAAGTTCCTGGGGCATAAATGTGTAGTTTTTGCTTCCATTAATTGTAATCAAAAGCCCGACCTGATCAGCAGAACTGATTGCATCGCTCCATACCCATGGTTCTTTGGCTTTCACTTCAAACTTCAGTATCTTCTTCGTGAAATCAACACTATTATAGCCATAATCGAACCAGCAGGTCGAGGTTACCCAATCGTTATTCCAACTGCTTGGAGGAAGATCTGTTCCTTCGATATAACCATAAGCACCATTGATTGATTCACCATCTGATCTCATTTTCATTCCACCCCAACAAGCTACAGAACCCCAACTTGTGGCTGCTTTATCGAAATCGAAAAGCCAAAGTCCGGCATCTTTGTATTTGAATGTTGAGATAACCGTGCCACCTTCGCCGGTGACAGTTATTAACGAACCAGCCACCGCTCCGGCAGGTACAGTTACCGAGATCTCAGTATCTTTCGACTCAAGAATCGTCGCCGGCAGATCACCGAATTTCACTTCGCTTATAAAATAAAGTGCACTTCCAAGAACCTTGGTGATGTCTCCGGGTTCGGCCATCTCGTTGTAAAGACTATTGATGACAGGCCTTGGCAAAATCACCTTAAAATCAGCCATGTATTCAAGTCCGCTCTTGGTTACCAATTTGACTTTATTGGTAATTTGAGATGGAAGCTTGCTTGGAATCGCACAAATGATATTAGTCGAAGTTACGAAGTTGGGGTTTAAAGCCGCCTTCAGATCGTTAAACCAAACTTCCTGCACATCCTCGAGGTTAGTACCGATCAATGCGATCGTGAGTCCAAAAGCTCCGGCAGTAATTGTAGAATCTTTTTCAACTACCCTAAAATTTGTGATTGAGGGCATTACACCGCCCGTAGTATCTTTTTTACAGGAATTAAGACCAACTCCTGCGAAAAGAATAAGTAGCACAACTATTGCAGCTACAGCACTTTTAAAAATATTTTTGTTTTTCATTTTATATACTTTTTAAGTTGAGCCTATTTATCCATTACTGTGAAATCGAACGGAACCGGATCTTTTAAAAGATTTGGGTTGATAGAAATATCGACCTCAGGGAAAGGCAGTTTAAAGGTAGCATCCAAAGGTGTAAATTTCTGACTGTTCAGTGTTATTACCTGGGTATTATCCCGATAGTAAGCACCTAATCCGCTGTAGGAGCCTCTTTCCTGATTTGCAAGCATCGAAATAGCAAGTTGTGGCTCATAATAGTGCAGACGAACAAAGTCATACCAATTATCCCCCTCATACGCTAATTCGAGGCGACGCTCCTTAAATACATCCATAAATGAAATTGTAGTAGCAGGAACCCATCCTTGAATTGAGCGGGCACGTACCTTATTAAACGCGAGTAATGCATCCGCATTTGAAGTGGTTGAGTTTACATTTGGAAGAAATGACTCAGCATAAATCAAATAAACATCAGCCAGTCTGAGTATGTGAGTACTCAGGCTTGTCTTCATAAAGTCAGATGGAATACCGCCGGTTTCAGCCATATGATCTTCCTTGCTTCCTACGATGTGCTTAACAGCAAACGCACCTGAAGGACTTGCAAATACGCCGTCGCTTGACCAATCGCAGAGGAATCCGCCTTTATTTCTCCACCAGTTCATATAACGGTCGCCATACATCATCATCGTAGCTTTTCTACGGACGTCCTCATTTTTACGGGCTAAACTATGCGCATCTTCTCCGAAAGCATTCATAAGGTCAATAGAAGGACCCGACCAGGTTCCCCAGCCATCCCCGTGACCTGTAAAGTTTTGTACGGCAAGGTCAGCCTGAAATGCATTTTGTGTACCCCAGTCTGTGGAAATCACCCAATGCCACGAAAGAAGATTCTCCGGATTTCTGTTCCCTTTTGAAATTGAGAAAAGATCGAAATAGTTTTCGGCAAGCTTCAATCCACTTTCATTGATAACTTTACCTGCATATAGTTTGGCTTTATCAAGATCAGCCTGATCGCGTGTACCGCTTTTACCAAGACCTGAACGGCTCAGGTAAACTTTTGAAAGCAAGCCATAAGCAGTCCACTTATTGATTCGGCCAGGCAAACCCTGGGCGGGTAATAAATCAATTGAATTGGTAAGAAGCCTGATCGTATATTCATAAACATCGGCGGCAGGATTTTTCATCACTTTTGTGGAGGTTCCGTCAGCAATGAGCGCTGAATTGCTGTGAATAATCGGAACATCATGAAACATACGGACGAGGTAGAAATAGGCCATTGCTTTCCAGACCGTTGCTTCCCCAATTACTGCATTTTTAACAGCATCACTACAGTTTGGGCCGCTTTTTTCTTTTACATTTTCAATCACACTGTTGCAATAAGCAACTGCTGTCCATACAGAATTAGAAGCATTCAATACATCAGTTGTAGAACCCGTTACGGAAAAGCTAAAGAATGGATCGGTTCCCCCTTTATTGGCGTTTCCGGACATCGCATCGCCAACAGCCAGAAATGCACGCTGATAGTCAAACCATACTCCACCGTAAAGTGGATTAGCCACCTGATACAACTGATCATCGGTCGTATAAAAGCTGTCTGTCGTATAAGCATCTTCCGGCGGGCGGTTTAAAAAATCCTCACTGCACGAAAAGCCGAAGAATAATAGAACAATAAGTGCAATTATCTTTTTGGATATATAAAAATTTCTCATATTGTTAAGTTATTTCGATTAAAAAGTAATATTCAAACCAAAAGAAATGATTCTTGGTGAAGGATAACGTCCATTATCAAGACCAGTTACATAGGGATCGAGTGTATCTTGTCCGATTTCCGGATCAAATCCTGTGTATTTGGTAAAAGTGTAAAGATTCTGAATGTTTGTATAGACCTTTAATGCCTGGATACCGTACCTGGAAATAAAAGACGCCGGGATGTTATAACCCAAAGTTACATTCTTGATTCGGAGAAATGAACCATCCTCAATATACCTGTCAGATATCCTTGTGTTCTGGTTAGGATCAGCCCAATGAGAACGGGGAATAGTTGTTCCGGGATTTGCAACCCTGACATTGTTAATGTCCTCGAACCAATTGTTATATCCGTTTGAAGGATAAGTAACCGTAGCATCAATCACCTCCAGTTTTGCTCTTTCTGTGACAGTTTTTAATTGATTATCCCATTGGCTTTTCATATCGCTGATGTTACGGCCAAAGTAATTAAACAACTTATTACCGTACTGGCCCATGACGAAGACGGTTAACTCTACACCTTTATAGGTAAACGTGTTGGTCATACCATATGAAAATTTGGGTTGAGACGAGCCTAAATTAGTCCTGTCTTTTTCATCGATTATACCATCCGGAACGCCATCAGGTCCACTGATATCCTGAAACTTAATATCGCCCGGAAATACAGTATTGTCGCGGTTAAAGACCGGATTACCACTTGCATCCACCTTGTAAGCTGCAGGTTTCGGACTATCAAGGATATCTTGTTTGTCTTTATAAATACCGGCCACTTTGTAACCGTAGAAATTTCCGAGCGGCTGACCTGCTTCGGTAACAGTTACCAAATCGAACCACTGTGCATAGCCATAAAGTTTGGCATCTGATGTTCCGATGTTGACCAGCTTATTGCGGTTAAATGTGAGTGAAATATCGGTATTCCATTTGAATTCCTTGGTAAAATTCTGGGTGGAAAGCGATATTTCAAGACCTTTGTTCTCAATCTCACCGAAATTACCCCACGGAGCTTTCATGTTGAATGCCGGGTTACCACTGGTTCCCATATAAGATGGAAGCTGCATTGGCATCAACATATCTTTTGAGCTTTTAAGATAAGCATCAACGGTTAAATCTATTCTGCTTTTAAAGAAAGACAGGTCTAAACCAAGGTTGGTTTGTTCGGATGTTTCCCACATGAGGTTAGGATTGGCAAAATTTGAAACGCGAAAACCTGCTCCAAGATTTGTAGGAAGTTTTGCCAAAGCAGATCCCCAGCGGTACCCACCTATGTTTTGGTTTCCGGTTTGTCCCCAGCCCAATCTCAGTTTTGCATTGGTTACTACGTTTTTGAGTGAAGACATAAATGCCTCGTCCGAAAATCTCCACGAACCCGCTGCCGATGGAAAATAAGCCCAGCGATTGTTAGGTCCGAAATTTGAAGATCCATCACCACGATAAGTGAAAGTGAGGAAATACTTCTCTTTAAAGTTATAGTTTAAACGGGTATAATAGGAGTTCATTGCTCCTGATCCTCTTCCTGATCCGACCGACATCGATTTAATATCGCCAAGTCCTGGTTCATGAATATCATTGGTTGGCAATGACTTTGATTCACCACTCAGGTTTTCATACGTCCATTCAGAAGCTTCCTGGCCTAACATGGCAGTCACATTGTTATTTTCGAGGAACTTAAAATTATAGGTGACGTAATTCTTAAATTGCCAGAACATATTCTGATTGTATCGTTTACTGGCTGAATTCTGATCGTTGGCCTGGGTTCCGTATTTGAAAGTAGGCGAGAAATGATAGCCATTGGTATATCCGAGATCACCTCCTATTTCGGTTCTGAAAGTTAAACCTTTCATGATATTTACCTGACCGTAAATATTTCCCATTAATCGGGTACGGACCATTCTGTTTTCTTCATCAAGCGCTTTGGCAATCGGATTAACACGGCTTGTAGCTCCCTCACCAACGGCTGTTGCATAAGTACCGTCAAAGTTACGTACAGGAACATCTGGCGTCTGCTTGGCAGCGGTTTGAATAATCCCACCTGTCTGATCAAACAATCCGACATAATCTTCCGTATTGGAAATCATAAGACTTGTACCAACTTTCAGCCACTTCTTCATTTCAGTATCAATATTTGTCCTGAATGAATACCTCTTAAATTCAGAGCCAATTACGGTTCCATCCTGCTGAAAGTATCCGCCACTAAGGGAATATTGAGTTGAAGCTGAACCTCCGGTTGCAGTGACGTTATGACTCTGCATCGCTGCGGTTCTGAAAATTTCATTCTGCCAGTTGGTTCCAACACCAAGCAAAGATGGATCTGAAAAATCAACACGCGGCACTTTTCCGTTCGTTTCAGCAGCCAGATCATTTTGATATTGAGCAAACTCACGCAGATTCATTACTTCAAGTCGTTTCACCTGCGTCTGAACACCATACATCGTTTCGTAAGTGAATTTTGCTTCGTTGGCTTTTCCTCTTCTTGTAGTAATCAATACAACTCCATTCGCACCACGTGACCCGTAAATAGCAGTCGACGATGCATCTTTCAAAATTTCCATCGATACAATATCTGAGGGGTTAATACTTGAAAGCGCAGAAAATGAAGTCTTTCCACCGCCGCCTGCAGCACCAAGACCCACATCATAAACAGATCCGAGTGAAGATGAAATAGGAACACCATCGATTACATATAAAGGCTCAGCATCAGCGTTTAATGTTGATGTACCCCGGATTCGGATGGATGAGGAAGAACCAGGCTGACCCGAAGTCTGCACCGCAGTTACCCCGGCAGCACGACCCTGTAAAGCCTGGTCAAGTCCGGAGTTGATCGATCCTTTTACATTGGCTTCACTCACCGAAACAGAAGATCCTGACAAATCACTTTTTTTCATTGTACCATAACCAATGACCACGACTTCATCGAGTCCCATAACGAGCATCTTCAACTGTACATTAATAGCTGATTGTTTCCCGACGATAACATCCTGCGGAGTAAAACCAATAAATGAAAAGGTTAGTATGCTCTTTTCATTGGGAACTGTTAACGTAAAGCGGCCATCTATGTCGGTAACCGTACCTATCGTATTGTAACCCTTTACCAGTACATTTACACCTGGTAAAGTTTCGGAAGTGCTGGAATCTGTCACCCTTCCAGTGATCTTTTTCTGTGCCCATGCTCCCATCGACAAGAAGATCAATAAATAAAGAAGAATTTGTTTACTTTTCATGGATTTTAGTTAAATTGTTAATACTTTGTCCTTGGAAATCTGATGTTTTGTTAGTCATTTCAATAAATTTTAATTCATAAATTATTAATTAAGATTAGTATAAGGGCAATAATAATGAAGTAGATGATTCCTTCAATTACCAAATAGGTTCGTTCTTGATTTTTCATTAAACAGCGATAAATTTAAAGGCTGGTTAGTTAAGCCTTGTTAAAATATGTTTTCAAATGTACTTTTGATAAAGGTGTTTAGTGTGTATGGTTTGTGTTTAAATGTAGCTTGTTTGTGACCGGGTAGGGTATCATTTGTTTCAGGTAAGGGGGTCAATTGTAAATATGCTTGTTTTTACATGTTGTAATCTGCAGCTTATTGATATCTTTAGCATTGTAATACCTTCAGAAAAGATTCAAGGATCACACAACTAACAAAAAATTTATAACCGATTGAAAATGTGAAAAAATCAGCATCCCTGATCCTTTCCAATATCACGAAATACTTTGTCCCGGAACTGTTTCACGGGGGCAGACTTGCAATTTCATGTGCTTTATTTCTGGTCTTTCTTTTGATGAACGACCAATTATCCGGCCAGGAAAACCGGTACGTTTTTTCACATTTAAATGTCAATAACGGATTGTCTCAAAACCTTATCAATTGTATTTACCGCGACTCGAAAGGATTTGTCTGGTTTGGAACAAATGCCGGGCTTAACCGGTTTGACGGTTCAAATTTTGAGATTTTTTCGAATAAAAATCCCATAAATGGTTCGATTGCAGATAATAACATTAATGCGATCACGGAAGATAAGAGCGGTAATCTGTGGATTGGAACCGGACGTGGTGTTAGTATTCTGAACGGTAATACTTATGAATTTACAGATTTCAATTACGCTTCTACCCTACCGAATCAATGTGGTGACATCTATTACATCAACTCAATGTCATCAGATAAGCAGGGGAATATATGGATCGGAACAAACAACGGTTTTTATTTTAATGATATTGCTGGTGGTTCCATATACCATGTTTTAATCGACAGCCTGAACTGTAACGCACCTCTGAATGGAATTACCTCCATTGTTCAGGATAAAAACGGTAAAATGTGGCTGAGTTCTAAGAATGGATTTATTATAAGTTATGATCCGGTAACAAAAATCAAAGAAAAATTCAAAATTCCGGATAAATCCGGGGAACTTACCAGTAGTGTCACCAGGTTATTCATCGATCGGGACAATGATCTTTGGGTAGGAAATTTATTTGGTTTATATCTCTTTCATACAGATAAAGAACTATGGGACAACCATTTTAATGATAAATTAGTTCAGTCAGACGAGTTAAAAAGAATTGGTTCAATCTCCCAGAATATAGATGGGTTGATCTGGGTTGCAGCAGATGGAGGTGGAGCTTATATTATCGATAAAAAACAATGGAACATTACCAATTTAAAATACCAACCATTTGATGACCAAAAACTATCCTCCAACGGACTTTCATATGTCCATTGCGACCGGGATGGAATTGTTTGGCTGGGAACTACAAAAAAAGGGGTCAATTTTTATAAGAAGAACATCAATAAATTCCGCATATACAAGAACTTAGCCGGCGACATTAACAGCCTCAGCAACAACGATGCAAATGCCATTGTCGAAGATCATAAAGGGAATATATGGATTGGAACCGATGGAGGTGGCCTCAATTACCTGGACCGGAAAACCCAGAAAATCACTAGAATTGAATCCAATATTTCATCGGGCAATGCACTAAGCAGCAATATCATCGTTTCACTTTATAAGGATCACGCCGATAAGATATGGATCGGAACATATTTTGGTGGGTTGAACAGGTATGATCCCACCACCGGAAAATTTACTGTTTACAAACATATATCCGATGACTCCACATCAATTTCTGATGACCGAATCTATGCCATAAGTGAAGACAAAATCAACAACCTGTGGGTTGGAACACTAGGCAGCGGACTAAGCCGGCTTGACCCCAAAACAAATAAATTCATCCAGCTCAATACACGCAATACTTCCATTTGCGACAACTTTATTACATCCATCTATCGCGATAAAAATTACCATTTATGGATATCAACCACTAATGGATTGTCTTACTATAATAATGACTCACAGACCTTTAAATGCTTTAAAAACGACAAGACCAATAATAATTCCCTAAGCGACGACAATGTGATCAACTGTTTTGAGGATAGCCGGGGATTTTTCTGGGTTTGTACAAAAAACGGATTGAACCTTCTCGATCGGAGCAATTATTCATTCAGACATTTTACACTCGAAGACGGATTGCCTTCCAATAGTGTACATGGAATTGTAGAAGATGAAGACCGTAATTTGTGGATAAGTTCAAAAAACGGGATATCGAAACTTGCGCTTAAAAATGTACAAAACATTAACAATTTTGAGTTTGCATTTAGCAACTACAATATTACCGACGGACTTCAGGGTAAGGAGTTTAATCAGTCATCAGCCTTCAGAACTTCCGACGGAGAGATCTTTTTTGGTGGTCCTGATGGACTGAATGCATTCTATCCCGATGAAATCAAAGAGGACACCTCGATAGCTAAAATGATCTTCAGAGATTTTCGCATTTTCAATAAAAGCATCCTTTATGGACAGAAATACAATAACCGTATTCTACTCGATAAACCGATCTTTAATACCAATAAAATCGAATTGAAATACCACGAAAATTCCTTCACAATTGAATTTATTGCACTCAATTATTTCTTTCCTGAGCAGAATGTTTACGCTTACAAGCTGGAAGGATTCGATAATCAATGGATTACATCCTATGGGAATAAGAATTCGGCAACCTACACAAATCTTACCAATGGAACCTATGATTTCAGGGTGAAAGAGGTGAATGGTAAATTTGAAGGAAAGGAAATCTCTCTTAAAATCATTGTACTACCACCTTTCTGGAAAAGCTGGATTGCTTACATCATTTATGCCATTTTAATTTTTTCTACCTTAATATTCCTTCGGCACCTTATACTCGTCAGAGAAAGAATAAACAACCGGATTGAGCATGAACGACTTGAAGCTCATCATATTCACGAAATAGATTCATTGAAAATCAAATTTTTCACGAATATTTCGCACGAATTCCGAACTCCGTTAACGTTGATCCTGGCTCCTGCCGAGAAACTGTTAATTGATCTGAAGGATAAACCGGAGGTGAAGTACCTGAAGCTTATCGAGCAAAATGCAAAACGATTGCTGCAAATGGTAAATCAGTTGCTTGATTTCAGAAAAATGGAGGTGCAGGGTTTTAATTACAACCCGTCATTCGGCGATATCGTGGCATTTATAAGTGAGTCGGTATCTTCTTTCAGTAACCTAAGCGAACAAAAGCATATCGAGTTGGCTTTCATATCCAGATTAAAGGAACTGAATACCTATTTCGACAAGGACAAGCTGGAGAAAATAATGTTTAACCTGCTTTCGAATGCCTTTAAATTTACACATGGATACGGACAGGTTTCGGTCTCGTTGGCTGTCGAAACAACCAACAAACAATTTAATAATGAAACAAGTACAAATCTGGTAATTAAAATAGAAGATACAGGCATTGGCATTCCTGAAGACAAAATTGAAAAAATATTCACCCGGTTTTTCCAGGTTGATTCCTCTGGACAAGTTGAAAAAGGGACGGGAATTGGTCTTTCGCTGGTAGCTGAATTCGTGAAACTACATGATGGAGAGATCTTTGTAACCAGTGAAATCGGGAAAGGAAGTTGTTTTACGATCCATCTTCCGGTTAATAATTCAGGATTGCTGGCCGACCAGACTGATGAACCTATTGAAGCGATCAACCATTTTCCGGACATCATTGCCGATAAAAGTGAAAAAATATTTGATTCCGAAAGACCCGTGTTATTGATCGCCGAAGACAATGATGATCTCCGTTTTTATCTGAAGGATAACCTGTTGGAACATTACCAGATTCACGAAGCTTCAAATGGTGAAGAGGCGTTAAAGAAAATTCAGAAGATTGTTCCCGATTTGATTATCAGCGATATTATGATGCCCGGCATGGATGGAATCGAGTTGTGCCGACGCGTTAAATCCGACAGAACCATTTGCCACATTCCACTGATTCTTTTAACCGCCAGATCTTCGGAACAGCAACAACTCGAAGGAATCGGGAAAGGGGCCGATGATTATATTACAAAACCCTTTAATTTCCAGATATTGGAAGCCAAAATTGCCAATATCATCAATTTAAGGAGAAATTTGCGACTACTGTTCAGAAATAAGCTTCAAATCGAACCGCACGAAATTACGGTCACTTCGCTTGACGAACAGTTTATGCGAAAAGCGCTTGAGCTGGTTGAAAAAAATATTGCGATTACCGATTATTCCGTTGAGACGATGAGCCGTGATATGGGAATGAGCAGAACCCTGCTTTACAAGAAGATACTTGCCTTGACCGGAAAACCACCATTGGAATTCATCCGTTCACTCAGGTTAAAAAGAGCAGCGCTTCTGTTATCTAAAAGCCAGATGAATGTATCTGAAATTGCTTTTCAGGTTGGGTTTAATGATCCAAAATACTTCAGTAAACATTTTAAAAACGAATTTGGAGTACTCCCATCAAAATACATCGGAAAGTAAAACATACACTTATTAAAAATTAATGAAGACATTTACGCTCACAACAATCACGCTGCTCTTTTTTTGCTTCTTTTCAATGGCACAACAGCTTCTTCCTGTAGAATTGCATGGTTCTCTTCAGATTAAAGGAAATCAGATGGTTAATAAAGATGGTATTCCGCCACAACTGCGAGGAATCTCATTGTCGTGGAGTCTCTGGGCAGGCAAAAAATACTATAATCCGGATGTAATCGACTGGCTGACCAAAGATTTTAAAATCACGCTGCTGCGCGCTTCAATGGGTGTTCAGCCTGCAGGAGGTTACTTGGAAAATCATGATGAACAATTGAAACTGATGACAGTCGTGATCAACAGAGCCATCAACAACGGAATTTATGTTTTGATTGACTGGCACGATCACAATGCAGATCAACATTTAGAGGAATCAAAAGCTTTCTTCGCCATTATGGCTAAAAAATACTCAGGTATTCCCAATGTCATTTACGAGATTTTTAATGAACCCGCCCAGCAAAACTGGGATGTGATTAAGGCATATTCAATCGAAGTGATTAAAACAATTCGCCAGTATGATTCAAAAAACGTAATTGTGGTGGGAAGTCCAAGGTGGGATCAGGATGTGGATATTGCTGCTGCAGATCCGATTAAAGGCTTTAATAACCTGGTTTATTCGTTTCATTTCTACGCCTCTGACCCAAATCATCAGGAGAAACTTCGTGCAAAAGCTGAATTAGCGATGGCCCGCGGAATTGCCCTTTTTGTGACCGAATGGGGAGTCGGTGAATCGAATGGAAATGGGGAGTTTAATCGTGAAAAAACAGCTGCCTGGATGAACTGGATGGAGAAAAACAAGCTAAGCTGGGCGAACTGGAACGTTACCGATAAAAAGGAAACCACTGCGATACTAATGCCCGGAGCATCCGAATCCGGAGGCTGGGAAGATGAAAACCTGACCGAAGCAGGTAAATATATAAGAGAGGAACTTCGTTTGTTGAATAAATAAAATATAAACAAGATGAAATCAATTCTGTTTGTTGTATTCCTATGCTTTCAGATTGGAATTGTGAATGCAGAAACCAAGGACAAAAAAATTGGTAATAAAAACCTGATTCAATTGAATCAGCTGAAATCAGAAGTTAATAAAAACCTCACTGAGAATATTCTACCATACTGGATGAAGAATATGGTTGATCCGGTAAACGGAGGATTTTATGGCAGGATTGATTCCCAGGAAAAAAAGTATCCCAATGAAGACAAAGGTGGAATACTAAATGCCAGAATTTTATGGACATTTTCTGCCGCTTACCGCGTTACAAAGGATACTTCCTATCTGACAGTTGCAAAGCGGACTAAAGATTATATTCTCGGTCATTTTGTGGATCGTTTATATGGAGGAACTTACCGGAGTGTTACGTCTGAAGGAGAACCATCTGACCTACGGAAGCAGACCTATTCACAGTCATTTTTTATTTATGCGCTTTCTGAATATTTCCGTGCCACTAAAGATCAGGAAGCCTTAGAGGCAGCAAAGGGAATTTACAACTCACTCGAAAAGCAGGTTGTCGATCCGAAGTCGGATGGTTATTTTGAGGTTTTCGACCGTAAATGGAAAAGAATAAATGAACGGCTTATCGGGGAAAAAAGCCTAAAGGATGAAAAGACCATGAACACGCATCTTCATCTACTGGAATCCTATGCAAATCTTTACAGGGTATGGCCCGATCCTAAAGTTGGAGTTCGGTTAAAGAATCTGATCCTGATATTCACTGATAAAATTATTGATCCTCAAACATTTCATCTGAGGGTTTTTATGGATGGTAACTGGCAAAGCACTTCTACCATCCATTCGTATGGGCACGACATTGAAGCATCGTGGCTGTTGGTTGAATCCGCACAAATACTGGGTGATCAAGCACTTTTAAAGAAATGCGATAAAATAAGTCTTAAAATTGCTGATGCTGCAAGCGAAGGATTGCAACCGGATGGCAGTCTGATCAGCGAAAAGGATTATTTAAGCGGAGAAGTCAATACCTCCCGTGACTGGTGGCCACAGGCCGAAGCCATCGTAGGGTTGATCAATGCTTTTGAGTTAAGTGGCGAGGAAAAATACCTGGATAAAGCCATCAAATGCTGGGACTATACCAATAAATACCTGGTTGACCACAAAGCCGGAGAATGGTTCAACGCGGTTTCTGCCACTGGTGCCGTCAGCAAAGGTGACAAAGCGGGATTCTGGAAATGCCCCTATCACAATGGCCGTATGTGTATGGAGGTGATGGAACGGGTTTCCATGATGGAAAAATCCAATCACCCTTAAAAAGGAAATAACATTAAATTAATATTAATCAATCAGTTCTTTATGAATGGCAATAGGTTCTCTTACAGTTTTAATTACCTTTGCACGCTGAAAAATAAAAATTACAATTAAAGAGATTCATGAAGCGGATTATTGAATACAGAAGATTACTCGACATCACCCCTGATACAGATTTAAACGGATTAAAAAGTACTTACAGGAATTTAATAAAGGAATGGCATCCCGACAAATTTGTTGGCGACGATGAACGTAAAGCTGAAGCGGAAGACAAAAGTAAAAGCATTATTGAAGCCTATCATTTCCTTGTAAGCATTGCTCCCGAAACAAAAGCCTTTAATTTAGAGGGATATACTCTGACTACCAATACTTCGACCATCGACGATTATTCGTATAAAGGGCAGACATTAAAAATCACCTTTCAGGATGGAAGTGTTTATGAATACTTTGGTATTCCGAAGAATATTTACAACAAGTTTATGAATTCGGCGACCTTGTTAAGGTTTGCCAGAAGACATATTTTCTATTCATATACGTACAGAAACGTCAGTAAACAAACTGCATAAAACTATCTGGTTATACCAAGCGACGATGAAGTTGATATCTGATTGATGGTACTCTTCTCAAGCTCCAATGCGCCAACCTTCAATTTGGATATTTCGCTACGATACAGTCCTGCAATCATAAAAAGCAGGCATCCGAATGTGATTAGTACATAATAGCCCGACTCAAGTGGTTGAAATGCCTGAATGGTCAAATCACCTGTTTCCAGAAGCAATTCTGAGGGATTGAATGTGGAAGCAGTGCTATCCCCAAATTCCTGTTTGATCTGATCTGCAAACGCTTCAGACGAAGAAAAAACGAGTTTCTGCTCCATTTCTCTTTTAAGTTCCGTTAAAACAGAAGAATCAACGACTTTAGTAGTAAACGTTTTTTCTAACTTACTTTTATCAATCGTATAACCTGAAAACCCAAGAACAGGTTTCCCAAATGTAAAGAGCAACTGAGCGATAATGAATACAACCAATGAAAATACCAAAATGAGCATTGGCCCCAATTTGTGAAGAATTCCCTGAGGTGGATTTATTCTTTCGCTTATTTTCGTTATCGCCCTTTGTGCTTTGTAATAGTTTGGCGTCCATTTCTCCACTTTTCGGAAATCCTCCATCGCCCGCTTTAAACGTTTGATATCTTGCCTGGTCTGAATCTCGGACAACATAACCTCGTTATATCCCTTTGAATAGAAAACAGATGACCGCTCGTCGCAGTTAAGGATTTTGGAAGCACTCTCCGGCTGTTGCATCAGCCGTATGGTCTCGCAATAATAATTATCAGCAGTTGCAAACATCAATTCGGCATTTCCAATATCCTTTCTTGTGTTGGCATCTTCACCCATCGTAATATATGTCTGACCTATTCCAATCAGCGAATCCATGTGATAAGGTGAGATGTCGAGGATTTCACGGTATTCCTTCTCCGATGCATCAATCATACCAGCTTTCAGATAGGCTTCGGCAAGATTGCTTCTTATATCAAGGCTGTCAGGTTCGAGCCTGACTGCCTCTTTGAACCGGACAATTGCTTTTTTATAATCTTCATCCTGCATGTGAACCGCACCCAAAATTGTCAATCCTTTCGTGTGCGTATTATTGATGGATATTGCTTTGGTGAAACAATCCTCCGCATCCTTAAAATTCTTCAGTTCTTTGTACAAACTCCCAAGTTCCACAAGTGTATCGGGATTACTTTCTTTGTCGAACCGTGCATTTAAGACTCTTTCCGCACGACGGACATATTCCAACGCGGTGAAATATCGTTCAGACTTCAACTTGTTTTCGGAATCATTTACAGAATTCTCAGGAAATTCACCTCTTTTTGCCAGGCAGAGCCTACAAAGATTGAAGAGAATTCCCGTATGTTCCGGGTTAATTGTCAGACCTATATTGTATATTTGCTCTGCCTTTTCAAAGTCCTGTAACGTTGAGAACTGGTAAATACTGCCATAGTACTGAAAATAGTCAGGATTCAAATTCTTCCTTTCTGTTTCAGCATTGTTCTCGTAAAGTTCGCTGGCTTTTATCCAATTTTTCCGTGCGTTACTGTAGCGTCCCAGTTTTTCGAATAAAGCAGCTATATTATGAACCGGATATGGGTTAATTTGATCGCATTTAGCTGACAATTCATACTTTTCGAAGGATTCCACATATCTCCCAATATTTTCAAGCGCATACCCCCACCCAAAATAGGCATCCCTATTATTATCAATTTTCAACGTAGCATTTTTGAAAGTTTCGATGGCTTCATCGAGCCTCCTTGTTGTTATGAAAGCCCAGCCTAAACTTTGATATGCATCGCCATATTTGTCATCGATTTCAATGACTTTTTTAAATGCTTCAATCGCTTCATCATATTGCTGAAGTTGATTCAAGCTAAGGCCAAGGTTGAAATAGGAATATTGAAATTTGGCATCTTTCTCAAGTGCTTTTTTGTACTGATCAATGGCTTCCGGATATTTTTTGAGAAAAAACAGCAGATTTCCGAAGTCATTGTATGCATCACTGGTATTAAGATTTTTTTCGATTGCTGCCCGATACTCACTGAGCATCTGGTCCAGATTCGTTAGGTTCTTTATCGCTTCGCGCCAATTTGTGTACGCATTTAGATATTGAGGATCGATCTCGATGGCCTTCTTGTAATTTTCAATTGCTTCTTCATATCTTTTGAGTCTGGTAAGTGTGAATCCCAAACTATTATACGCTTCTTTATAGTTAGGATCTAACTCAAGCGTTTTATTGAACCTTTTAATTGCAGTTTCATGTTGTTGAAGTTTTTCAAGGGCAAGTCCCCAATTGTTAAATGCATACGTGAATTTGTCGTCCTTCGCTAATGATTTCTTGTATTGTTCAATAGCATCCGAATATCTTTCCAGTTCATAAAGCAGAATTCCATAATCATTAAAAGCTGCGGGTGTATCAAGATTCTTTTCGATTGAAGCCTGGTATTCATTGAGCGAATGTTCTGGTTTCGGCAGGTTCTTTATCGCATCACGCCAGTAAATATATGCATTTTGATACTGAGGATCAATCGCTATGGCCTTCTTGAAACTTTCAATTGCTTGTTCATATTTATGGAGTTTCGCAAGGGTATATCCCAGCGTATTATATGCTTCCTTAAAATTGGGCTTTAACTCAATCGCCTTATTACACCATTTAACAGCCTCTTCATATTTTTGAAGTCTTTCAAGCGCAAGCCCCCGGTTGTGAAAAGCGTGTACAAATTTATCATCCTTCTCGTTTGCTTTTTTGTACTGTTCAATGGCTTCCGGATATCTTTTCAGATTAAAAAGCAGGATTCCGAAATCATTGTAAGCTACACTTGTATCAAGATTTTTTTCGATTGCAGACTGATAATCATTGAGATCCTGATCTGGTTTAGGAAGGTTCTTTATAGCATCCCGCCAATTGGTGTAGGCATCAAGAAACCAAATATCAAGCTCAATTGACTTCTTATAACATACAATTGCCTCATCATATTTCTGGAGTCTGGCAAGGCTCAACCCCTGGTTATAATAGCCATATTTGAATTTATTGTCCTTTGCAACGGCATTTGTAAACGGCAAAATAGATTCCTCGTATCTTCCAAGTTCATAAAGCAGAATCCCGTAATCGGTGAAAGCTTCGCTGGTATCAAGATTCTTCTCGATTGCAGACGCATACTCCAGGAGAGACTCGTCTGGTTCCTGAAGGTTCTTTATTGCATCTCGCCATTTTGTATATGCCCCGGCGTCGTACTTATCAAGGGCTATAGCAGTTTTGGATTCCTCAATAATTTTTTCATAATCATTCATAGCGGCCTCCTATTCTATTCGTAAACACTTATCTGAATAATTATTCAAATACTGATTCTGGAAACCAGGCTTACATCTTTGAAAGAAAATAAATGTTTAGCGTTCTATTTATTCTCTACGGAAACCATACGGGATATGTTTCTCACTGTCCGATTAAAATATTGATGCGCCTTGGTTAAGTTTCCGGCATTCGGCTAAACCGGAAAATTAATTGGACTAAGTTTCGGATCATCCGGATTGGTTAGGAGCCAATCTATATTAATTTCGGATCATCCGGAATACCTGGGAGGTCATATGAATTGACTTATCTTATCAATTACCAGTTGCGGATCGAGGTTATTTTCTCCACGGATGATGATCTTCGCCTTTTCGTAAAATGATGCACGTTTGAGTAAAGCAGTATTAATAAACGAAATTAGTTCTTCGCTCGATTTTCCAACAATCAGTGGTCTTTCTGTTTTTGATTTGAGAAGTCGCGTGGCAAGAACGTCTGTATCAGGAGCAATATAAACCGTTATACCGTTGTTGTTCATCACCTCCATATTATCAAAGAAGCAGGGAGCTCCTCCGCCGGTACCAACAACAATATTTTCGAACTGAGAAACTTCAAGGAGCGAGATCCGCTCTTTTTCGCGGAATCGCTCCTCTCCTTCCTCTGCAAAAATGGCCGGAACGGATTTGAAATAACGTTCCTCGATGTATTTATCAAGATCGACGAAGTTAATCCCCAATATTTCAGCAACTTTGCGTCCGATTGTGGATTTACCGCAACCCATGTATCCAACCAGGTAAATTCTCATCAGTCAAAGTTTATTTCCATCTGACTCGGATCAATTTCACCGGTCGGACGGTTGATCTCGAAAGGAACATCATCCTCTACAATCGGGGGAAGGACTTCCTCTATTTTAATATCTTCATCCTTAATGATGGGTTCCAATTCGTGAATATCCTTCACTTCATAGCTTGATAACCGTTTCCCTTTTGCCTTATATGACTTCACACCAATGAATTCAGCGACCTCAATAATTTCGTTTTCCCGGTTATTTTTCTCACCTCCAAACTCGATTTCAAGTCGCGGATAGGTCACCCAGGTAACACTAATCAACTTACAATCCGGATGATCTCCAATAAACCGGCAAGGTTTGCCACCATTTATTTCGATCTGAAACCGCTTCACATAGTAGAAGCTTTGCTCCGCATCAAAATAGACAACAGAGGCAACTTTCCCTGGGCGGAATTTTTCAATAGAGAGGAGGCTTTTCTCGAAATGGTTTTCAAGATCGTAAGAATAGACTTGATACTCACCATTCTTGTCAAGCACCAGGATTTTTTCATCGCCTGTGAACTCGCCCAGGTATCTGCCACGACCGTCGGCATTTAGCCGAAGAACATCTTCGTCAAACCAGATCTTCCGCCCGCCAAGGGTAGAGAGTCCTTTTTCCTTCAGTGTAACTTTATGCACTTCGTTCTTGGTCACCAGGTTACCCATCGAAAGTCTTCCCTTGATAGCCAATGCAGCCATATCGATTTCGTCGACCAGTTTTTTAAGCTTAGGTTTAGGTTTGAAGGTGATCCGCAAAACCTCCGCCTCACCATTAGGATTGGCGCTGAAATAGAGTATCCGCGATCCTTCAGTTCTCATCGTCATATTATACTCCTTATCGCGTGTGACACCCGTAACACAGAAACGCTTCATATAAGTAGCGCCAGCCTTACCATCACGGTAAACAAGGTTGTAAATTGTACGGTTGTCGTTTTTCTCGAAAATGGCAACATGCAGCACATTTTTGCCGATGAAAGCTTTATCAGTCACTTTCATCACAAAATAAACCCCATCGCGACGAAAAACAATCACATCATCAATATCAGAGCAATCGCACAAATACTCGGCTTTCTTCAAACCTGTACCAATAAATCCCTCTTCACGATCGATGTACAATTTTTCATTGGCAACAATGACCTTTGCCGCTTCGATATTTTCAAAACTTCTGATTTCCGTTTTGCGCTCACGGCCTTTCGAGTATTTTGCTTTAAGGTGTTCGTACCAGGCAATTGTATAAGGAATTAAATTCTGAAGGTTTGCAAGAACCTCTGCCATACTATCCTCAATTCCTTTGATCAATTCATCAGCCTTTTCTGTATTGAATTTCAAGATACGTCCCATCCTGATTTCCATCAGTTTCAGGATATCTTCGCGTGTGATTTCGCGCCTGAACTTTGGCTTCCAGGATGTAAGTCGCTTATCGATGTGATCGACAGCCTGATCCATATTATTTGAATCTTCAAAAGCTTTATCCTTGTAGATGCGCTCATCGATAAATATCTGTTCCAACGACGCAAAATGCCATTGTTCTTCCAGTTCACCCATCCGAATCTCCAACTCAAGCTTCAGCAGTT
>Ga0209386_1000259_pt1 | contig 27060 bp, 21 predicted proteins | sample NGEPertwo_FD_184510 | JGI IMG/M metagenome (GOLD analysis project Ga0209386, IMG submission 184510) | Arctic peat soil microbial communities from the Barrow Environmental Observatory site, Barrow, Alaska, USA - NGEE Permafrost154B-two... | ecosystem: Environmental > Terrestrial > Soil > Wetlands...
ATATGCGCACGGTGCTGCGTTTCCGGATATTTCAGATTAATCAGATTACCAGGATGTTCACAGAGACGCACGGCCGTGCGTCTCTACAAAAGAGGGCCATGCGTCTATACAGCGGATTAGCCCGATCTCGTTTTTTTAAACCAGTATTTCCATAGGGGTCACCTGACATTTCTGCGGAAGAATACAATGAATCACCGGCAGGATCACTGTCAAAATTCCTCCGCCGGGCATTTCAGGTTAATCAGATATCAAGGGATGTTCGTAGAGACGCACGGCTGTGCGTCTCCATGCATTTCAACACCGATGTTCACAGAGACGCACGGCCGTGCGTCTTTACAAAAGATGGCCCTGCGTCTATACAATCCAGAGTGGTCTCAATCTTTGTTCTTAAAACAATACCTGCGATTGATTTGTCTTATTAGTCTGTATCTAAATGATCCTATCAAATTCTTCAGGAATGAAAAAACAAAAATACATGAATCCTTACCTGGCGGGAGTGCTGCTTGGCCTGGTTCTTTTAGCCGCCATGTTTTTATCCGGACGCGGTTTGGGAGCCAGCGGTGGAATCAAATATGCCGTGGTTGCTCTTGTTGGCGCTGTCGATCATCAGCACGCGATGGAAACGCCCTATTACAGCAAATATTTCGAGAATGGTGAAAACCCGCTTAAAAGCTGGCTGGCGCTCGAAGTATTGGGAATGGTTCTGGGCGGTTTTATTTCCGGAGCACTCTCCCACCGTTTAAAATTTAAAATCGAGAAGTCGCCCCGGATATCGAATAAAACCAGGTTGCTATTTTCCTTTCTTGGCGGTGTATTTTTTGTCTACGGAGCACAACTTGCCCGTGGCTGCACCAGTGGCGCTGCACTTTCGGGCATGGCTGTTTTTTCGGTCGCCGGCTTTGTAACCATGATTGCCATCTTTGGATCGGCCTATCTGTTCGCCTGGTTTTTCAGGAAACTTTGGATCTGACCAATTTAAAAGATACAGTTTCATTCGAACGACCAAAGTGAGTGTGGCTATCGCACCGAATCAACAGATTGCTTCATTCGCTCCGCTACTTCGCACTGACATATTCAATTCATCAATCCTTCAATAAAACAATCCATGGGACCACTTTCAATACTTTCAGAACTTCCGGAATGGCTTAACCTGCTGATCGCCTTTTTGATTGGTATCGGTTTTGGCTTTGCCCTCGAACAGGCCGGATTTTCATCGAGCCGCAAATTAGCCGGAATGTTTTACGGCTATGACACGACAGTACTCAAAGTCTTTTTTACAGCCGCTATTGTTGCCCTGGCTGGTTCGCAATTGCTCAGTTATTTTGGTTTATTAAACCTGAAACTGGTGTATGTAAATCCGTATTACATGAATGCCACCTTAATTGGCGGAGTGATCATGGGTGCAGGATTCATCATGGGTGGGTATTGCCCCGGAACCGGAATCAGCGCACTTTCCATCGGCAAAATCGATGCACTGCTATTTCTTTTGGGCGGAATGACCGGAGCGTTTTTATTTGCAGAAACCTATCCAATGATTGAAACCCTGGCTATGGAAAATTACAAAGGCGCCATGCGCATAGATGAATGGATGGGAGTTTCGCCCGGTGTTTTCACCTTAATCCTGATTATTGCTGCCGTTATATTGTTTTGGTTGGCCGAACTGGCCGAAAAGAAATTTAGCCGGGCAGAAATCACGAATGATATTTAAACAGACTAAAATGAACACACGAATCAAATATTCCATTTTACTGCTGGGAGTCGGACTTATTCTCGCCTTTCTGCCTTTCAACGCAAACCGTTCGTTTCAGCTTCGACCCAGCGAACTGCTTGCCCAATCAGTTTCCGAATCTATTTATTTTTCAGTCGATCAGGTTGCCCGTTTTGTGAACAACGAAGACAGCACCGTTCAACTGATTGATTTAAGAAGTTCCGAACAATTTAAGGAATGCAACATTCCGGGATCCATTAATATTCCTTTTTCTGATTTCACGAATCCGGTATGGGAAGGATATCTGAATCAGAAGGATCTGAAAAACATCTTTTACGGTAACGGCGACGAAACTACGAATTATGCCTGGACCATTGCCACCGGAATGGGCTATGCGAATAATTACATCATGAAAGGTGGCTTGAACGAATGGTTCAAAACAGTGATGCTGAGTCAGTTTTCCGGAGAACAAATTACGCCGCTCGAAAATGCACGTTTCGAAAACAGACTGAATGCCCGCAAATCATTTACCCAAATCAACAGTTTACCCGACAGCCTGAAAACTCAGTATTTTAACGCCAAAAGACTGACCATCGCCAAACTGGACGGTGGCTGCGAATAAGCTTGAAAACAAAGAAAAATGAAACAACTAAAAAGTTTAGCGGTAGTCTTACTCATCATCCTGGTTCTTCTGGCTTTGGTTCTGGTAAGAAACTCCGACCAGAACCTCTTTAAACAGGATGTAAATACGGCTATTGAAGCGGTTCAAAGCGGTAGCAATAAACTTTCGCCAGATCAGTTTAAAAACTCCGGAAGCCCCGGGTTAGTGGTGAACCTGGGTAATGAGAACATGCCCGATTCCCTTTTGATCGGGAAAACGATATCGATTCCATTTGAAAATCTGCTTGACCTGACGAACAGGAAAATTTTAAAGGAAGTAAAGGGAAACATCATCCTATATTCTGCCGATGCTGCAACAACTGCAAAAGCATGGTTTATTTTAAACCAACTGGGCTTTGAAAATATTTACATTCTCTCATCAGGCGATAATCCAGAAGTACTCAAATACAAATTCCAGCCTGACACAACGGCCCGACTGGAACAGGATTCGGTTTAGTATTTGATTAATTCTTTACGTACGGATAATCTGCCACTTCTTCTTCAGTAAAAGGAAGCCAGGAAAGTTTTGTTTTATCTGCCAGCATCTTGTCGTGCATAAAAGCATTGTTCCCGTAAATTAACGTTTTGGCGTTGTACCCGAACAAACGGAGGTACGCAGTTACAAATCCGGAGTTGTGACCTGTTCCGCAATAAACGGTTACATTCTTATCGGTTGGAATAGTTTCCATTTCAGAAACAATCCCGAGTGTTCCATTGGGTTTATAGCGAATAGCTCCCGGAATATGACCTGAATCATACTTGTCTTTCCGGTCATAATCAATGGTGTAGTAATTTTGGGGTTGTTCAAAAACTTCTGCAGCCGTGATAAACACATCAGCGCTACCAGCCGCGAATAAACTATTAAAACGTGCATTCATGATCTCTTCGCCAGTCGATTCACCGGTATTCATCAGTGGCAGGTCGACCGAAGCCGCTTTTTCATTTTCAGCCAATTCCAGCTTATTCTCAAATTCAGAAGAAACATTATAAAACCACGAATCCTTAGCAAAATCGTTGTTCCAGCTACTCATTCCCCAACGCATGGCGTACACGTTTCCGTAACCCATCAGGCGTAAAAGCGAAGTGGCATAACTTGAAATCTGCCCATCGTAACAAACCACAACTATTTTGTCGAATTCGAATGGCTTGATTACCTTGGTAAAATAGTCCGGAATCTGACTGAAGTCAACATTAACCGCACCTTTGATATGCCCTAAAGCGAACGATTTGGGATTCCGTAGATCGATAATTTTAATATTACCGGTCAATTCGTCGTAAACCGAAGAAGCTTTAATTAACGAAGGGAAGTTCCGGCTATTCGCGTAATCACCCGTTTCTTCCAGGTATTTCAGCAATTTCTGAGCTTCAGTATTCACTTCAACCGTTTCTGATTTTGTTTGAGCTGAAGTGGCGGTATCAGTCTGCTTCGCTTTCTTTCCGCTTCCTGAACAGGAAACAAGCAATGACACCAGGATAACCGCGATTATTTGGTTGATTGTTTTCAAGTAGTTCATATTCGTTTTTTAGAAAAAGTAAAACTAAGCTTTCTTTTCAACTAAAACATCATCCTTATCATACTGAAGTGTTTCAATCCGACGACCATTTTCATCGTATTTGTAAACGACTTTAGCAACCCCACTACCCGGATTGTTCACAATATTTTTGTCTTTGTCCATCGAAACCTGTTTCACCAAAGCACCATGTTCGTCGTACTCCAATCGGGTTACCGGAACATTCTTACCTCCCAGGTATTCATTATCCTGATCAAACTGAGTCGTTTCCAAAACGTATCCGTTCTCATCAACAACATTCACCCGTTTAGCCCAACCCCAGTATAAATTCGAAAGCTGACCAACAGTGTTATGAACCGAAAAGCTTTCGAGATCACCATTTGCGTTGTTTTCAAATAAAAAATACGAAACACCAATATCTCCGCAGTTTTCGGCGGTGCAATTGTATAAAGTATCAGCCTCGTAATTTGCCATCCGGGTAACAAAACCATTTTCATCGTACGAAAAACGAAGTTCATAAAACGGACAGAATGGATTCATAACAACATTATCACCAGCCAAATTAAACCTGATTTCGCGGATCATTCCGTTATCCAACCTGTTCCACTCAAAATTATGAACCTTGTTTCTGTTTTCTACCGGAGCGTTATTTTCATCTAAAAAGCGCATGGCAATCCGCATTCCTGATTCATCGAGTGTATATTCAAAGGTTGAAACTCCACCATTTTTTGTCGATTTATTTTTATCGTCGAAGAAATGTTTCAGCTGTTTATCCCCTTCATAAGTATAAGTGATTTTTGCTGCCCCAATCGATGAATAATTCAGCAGAGTATCATTCCGGTTGTATTCAACAGAAACAAGCTGTCCATTTTCATTGGTAGAAAATTTGTAATTATTAATGGTTTTGGCTTCCTCTGCAGTGAGCGGATGAGTTCCTTTTTCAATATCCCAGGGGGTTTCGCTGAACTGAATGTTTCGGTAATATTGAACATGACTATCAGCTTCTGTTTTTGCCGGTTTCTGATTACAAGAATTCACAGCAAACGCAATTGCGACTATGAATAAGATTTTGTACAACTTCATGTTTAAACTATTTTAAATTAGTAATCGGGATTTAAATATCATTCTGACTTTTAGTAACACCATCATGCTGTTAATGTTTACTATGGAGGTTTACTTTGAACGAAAATGATATAGGCTTCCGTCAGATTCGGTAGTTCTGCCTTTTCACGAATCAATTCAATTTCGGATGGTGTAATTAAAACGATACACCGGGATTGAGCCCGGCTTGTCCTGAAGCCGGACTGGATTGTTGACTTCAAATGACAGATTAGTGTTTGGATTCAACAGTTAAAGACAATAGAAAGAACTTTTCCGCAAGTAGCTCAACTGATCCAAAGTCGGTGAAAATCAGTAAACATTTATTGGGTAGCTTTGATAAAACGGTTCTATAATGGATTGTTTGTGTAATCAAATTCATCATTGAGCAACTCTTTAAACCTGAATTATATCAAGATAAATTGTTTTGAAACCTTATTTGCCAGGGAAACCTTAGTAGAACCAAAAGGCGAAAAAGCATTGAACCTTATTACCTTATTGAATTACAGTTAGATTAATAAGGTTCAATCAAGGTAGATTATGCTTTCTGCTGAGGTTATTGACATAGAAATTAGGTTTTTCTAAACATCAGATTTTCTCTTTTAAAATTTATTGAATGAACAGTAAAAATTCATATTCTTTATGCATTTCTATTGTGTTCTTTGTGCCTATGTGGTTTCCTTTTGGTTCTATAACGTTTGGTGTGCGTTGATATCATGAACCGAGCCGATAGCTTTTCAAACGGGGAGTATATAAAAACAAAAAAGCCTCAGTTTCCTGAAGCTTTTTTGGCGGTGCGGACGGGACTCGAACCCGCGACCCTCGGCGTGACAGGCCGATATTCTAACCAACTGAACTACCACACCAGGGTTGTTCGTATTACAAATTTTGTGATGGCGGTGCGGACGGGACTCGAACCCGCGACCCTCGGCGTGACAGGCCGATATTCTAACCAACTGAACTACCACACCAGAATAAATCTTTCGAACCTGATTTGTATTAAATCAGGTCAGGTTTTTCAAAATTTGTAACACTTTTTAAAGAACAAACCTTCTGAAATCCGTTTCTCAAAAGGCTTTGCAAATATAGCCTTTCTTTTTTGCCCTGCAATAGGCACAATAAAAAAAGATCATCTTTTTTACGGCTCTAAATCAAACCATTTAAAGATCTAAAAATAAGACGATTAAACGATAGGATCAGAAGTGATAAAATTCATTTTATTTAACATCTTTTCACCATCCCATCTGTATGCCAGCAATTTACCCGATCTGGCCACACAGGAGTCGACACAACACAGATTATCCTCCAATATTCCGTATGATTGCTTTAGGCAGTAATGTCCGAAGAAAACGATAGGATCACTCTTCGGATAAGTCTTCCTTTTCCGGATAATTTCATTGGGTATGGTATAAGCCGGAAGGTCGAACCTGCTTTCGAGCGAAATATCTTTAAAGGTTTTGCCTTCAGGAGTATCCCACCATTTCATGCGAAATGAACGGTGTGGTCGTCCTTCATCATCAAAAATCAACAGATCTTTTGGCAACTGGAAATCCAGACCTTTACAACTTTCCCATAAACTGCTGGAAAATTCGGTTCCGTTCAGGGCAATTTCGCGCAGGATCGTTTTCTTGAGTTTCGGGCCTGTAATTGTATTTTTCAGCAATTGGACATTTTCATCATCCCAGCAGGCATGGATGACACGAATATCACCAAAGTCGAGAAACATCGGTAAGGTTCGCAACCATTTCAAATGACTCTTAAACTCCGATTTGCAGGAAGCAAATTCCTCTAATGTCTGATTGATCTGCAACTGATATTTCGGAATTCTTTTTTTGTAATATTTCCCTTCAGTATCGCGCAAGTAATAAAGAATTGCATACAACTCATGATTTCCAAGTATGGCATAGGCCGATTCCTTTTCAACCATCTTCCTGATCAGAACAAGTGTTTCCCTGATTTTTGGTCCACGGTTAATAAAATCGCCCACAAATACCGCTTTACGTGTAGGATGTGTGTAACAATCATCAACAAGCTGATACCCCATTTTCTTCAGCAGATTCTTCAACTGATCAGCGTGGCCATGAACATCTCCTATAATATCGTACATAAATAAATTGCCCGAATGATTTATTCGGGCAATTTAGAAATTTTTTCAGAAAGAATAAACTTCTGGCCATGGAGAAAATGCCAGTTCAGATAATAATCCTGTTATAACCAGAAATAAATATAGAATGCCACGGCAAGACTTTAGATTATTGCTGTGATGTTACAGAACCCTCTTTATAAAATCCAATTAATGAAAACGCTAAAATCCTTAATTGACCAGGATTGAGCTCCTGACCAATTAAGGATTAATTTTCTACCAAAAAATAGAATATAAAACAACTAAAATCAAACAAATAAAGAATGTACCGATAGAAAATCCTCTGTTTGTTTTGAATAAAGATAAATCAATATCCAATGCTTTTTTGTCTTTCACAGTATCTTTTGCGTTTGAAATCAGAAATAATGCGCAAGAACCAAGTAATGCTGCAAAGAAGAAAAAAGCTTCAAATCCAATATGATTAAGATATACAATAAAGCCCATCAATCCTTCTGTTGCAGATTGATCTCCCGAAGAGTACATAACTTGCTGAATTGTGGCAATAATCAATAAGAAAATTGAAATAGCAGCAAACACACGTCCCCATTTCAACATTTTCTGTTTGTCTTCTTCTGATGGTTTCTCTGCGGCTAAATGGTCTTTGTCCACAAGAGCTATTGCAACAAAAATAATTAGCAAGACAATAAAAACGTAACCCATACGGAATTGGAATGGCATTTCAGGGAGGCCAAATTTAAACAACACACCCATTGGAATTGTCATAATAGAAGTCCAGATTGCCGCATTTCCCGATGCACGTTTCCATAGCAAACCTAGTCCAAAAACAACCACCAGACCCGGATAAATGAAACCGGAATACTCTTGTATATATTGGAAAGCCTGATCTAATCCACCGAGTAAAGGTTTGACGGCAATTGCAGCAATTATAAGAGAAGCTAAAGCAACAATACGTCCAACTTTCACTAACTGATGTTCGGACGCTTTTTTATTCATGTACTGTTTGTAAATATCCATTGTGAATATGGTAGCAGTAGAATTGAACATGGAAGCCAGTGACGAAATTATTGCAGCCACTAATGCAGCAAATGCCAAACCCCTGATTCCTACAGGAGCAAAATTGCGAATCAACCACGGATAAGCATCATCAGCTTTTGAAATAGTTCCATGAAGTTCAAAGAAGTTCGTATGCAATCCGGGGATAACACTTGGATCTAAATTTTGAGCTGTAAATAATACATAGGCAGTAATACCCGGGATAACTACGACAAAAGGAATAAGAATTTTCAGGAATGCTGCAAAAATAAGTCCTTTTTTTGCTTCATCAAGGTTTTTGGCTGCCAATCCTTTTTGTGTAATGTATTGGTTGAAACCCCAATACCCAATATTAGTCAGCCATACACCACCAACAATAGCAGCCATACCTGGAAGGTCCTTGAAAGCTTCAGGACTTTTTGATTTATCAACAATGAGGTTAAAGTGAGTATCGCCAGGAATAGCTTTGGCATATTCATAAACAATTTTAAACCCATCCCATGCTCCTGAACCTGCAGCAACTGCATCTAATGCAAAATAGGCTGTAATCATACCACCACCCACAAGAAACACAACCTGCAAAACATCGGTCCATGCTACGGAGGCTAAACCACCATAAATGGAATAGATTCCTGCCACCAAAAATAAGAATACAATACAAACATCCAAAAATGGCATAGACATTCCAAACATCTGAATTACCTCAATGCCAAGAATTTGTTTGATTGCCAATGCTCCCAGCCAAGCTACAGAAGTAAGGTTTACAAACACATAAAGAAAAAGCCAGAATATTGAAAATGATAAACCTACACCTTTGTTGTAACGTTCAGTTAAGAACTGGGGCATGGTGTAAATTTTCTTCTCAATCATTACAGGGAGTAAAAATTTTGCAACTACAATAAGTGTTGCCGCAGCCATTAACTCGTAAGCTGCAATACTTAACCCAATTCTAAAACCGGAACCGGACATTCCGATAAATTGTTCAGCTGAGATATTTGCCGCAATTAACGACGAACCTACCGCCCACCAAGTCAATGTATTGCCAGCTAGAAAATAGTCATTTGAGTCTTTTTCTTTTCCGCCTTTATTTCGGGATAGAAACAAACCCAACAACATAATCATCGCGATATAAACCGCGAAAATTACAAAGTCAATTGTTTGAAAACCTGAATTCATGTAGTTAGTTTTGAAATTATTATTTGATTTAAAATTAGTATTACTGAAGTTTTACAATTCGTTCCATTTCCTTTTCTGCCAAATCAGAGCGTACCCGATAGTAAAAAGCACCTTTTCGTGATTCAGTAGCATCCTTTTCATTGGTTTTTTCGAGTACTCCCAGCGACAATATTTTTTTTCTGAAATTACCCGGATCAAATTCGCGTTGAAAAATAGCTTCATATAACTTTCTCAATTGAATCAGGGTAAACATTTCAGGCAATAATTCTCTTCCACATAAGCTGTATCCTGCTTTTTGCTGAAGTTTAATCAAGGCTTGCCCAAACATTTCCTGATGATCGAAGATCAGGTTTGGAAGTTTTCGGATTGGTATCCAGTAAGCTCCATTTTCCCTCACTCGTTCTTCATCGTGCAAGTCAATCCGGATCAGGGCATAATAAGCCAGACTAATTACTCTAGCTTCCGGATCACGTTTGGGATCGGAGAAAGAAGCTACCTGTTCCAAAAAAATCTGTTCCAATCCGGTTGTTTGTTTAAGGATACGGGCCGCAGCTTCGTCGGCTGATTCGTCATCCTGAACAAAACCACCCAACAACGACCAATTACCTTTGTATGGTTCGAAACTACGGGGATAAAGCAAAAGCTTAACTTCCTCATTCTGATAACCCAGTATCACACAATCGACAGCAACATAGTGCCGGGGATGTATTTGGTACAATTCCATATTAATCAGGAAAATATATAACGGCTAATTTATAAAAGTAAATTATACTTTTATAAATTCAGATTCACTAAATTCGGTTTCCTGTTGGAAAACATTTTTAGCAGAATTGTAATAGTTATTGTTATATAAAAGAATAACCCTAAAAACAATAATATTTGCTTTTAGGGTTATCTATTAATTGATGAAGGTTTCCAATTCAGAAACCAATCTTTTTAAACCGCGCTACTAACATCTACCGGAATATCTGTATTCACATTTTTACTACCAATTACTGCATAGTAGAACAGATAAGCCAAACCAAGGAATGGAACCCAGTATGATACCATATAGGTTGCGCTATCGGCCACGAAATTCTGAATCAGCGGTAGAATACCACCACCAACAACCATTGTCATGAAAATTCCGGAAGCGGCAGCAACATATTTGCCTAAACCTTCAACAGCAAGATTAAAGATACCACCCCACATAACCGAAGTACACAATCCGCATAATACCAGGAACATGGCATTAATCGGCACATTGGCAGAACCGAATGCCAAACCTTCTGTGGTTGATTCGAATACCGGTATTGATACAGTCATAGTTGTTGGCAGGAAAATTGCCAAAAGAACAAATACCATTCCGAAAAATGATGCAACCATTAACATGGTCTTACTTGAAACTTTACCACCAATGGAGGCTCCAACAAAACGCCCGATCAACATCAGAAACCAATATGTTCCGACAACAAAGCCTGCAGTTGTAGCAGCTAATCCACCGGCAATGGGATCGGCCAGAAACAAAAACAAGGTTCCTGGAATACCAACTTCAATACCAACATATACAAAAATGGCCACTGTACCCAGCACAAAGTGACGGAACGACCATGCGCTATGAGTTAATTTGGCAACAATACCTTTAGCGATAATATGAGGCTCCGGTATATCTACAAAATATAATACAATTCCTGCCAGGGCAAAAATACCTAAAGCAATGAAAAGTACAGGATTCACATCCGGAATAGAAGCTTTTAAGACATTACCAACCAATACGCCAACCAAAATAGGAACAAGGGTTCCCATCAATGAGTTGAATGTACCACCAACCTGAATTAACTGATTACCTTTTTTACCGGCACCACCTAATGTATTCAACATCGGATTTACAACTGTATTCAGCATACACATAGAGAAACCGGCAACAAAAGCACCGAAAAGATATACGGCAAAACTTGCAGCAATACCGGAAAAGAATTGAATTAAAACGCCTATGAAGCCAACTAGAATGGCTATTAAGGCAGTCTTTTTATACCCGATTTTCTCCAGCAACTTACCGGCTGGAATACCCATAACAGCGTAAGCGAGGAAATTAGCGAAGTTACCCAGCATTCCCAAAAAATTGGAAACATGAAACTGGTTTTTTAACACAACACCCATTGGCGCTGCCAGGTTGGTCACAAATGAGATCATACCAAACAGTAAGATCATCATAATGATGGGTAATACGTAGCCTTTTTTCTGAGTCATAATTTAAAAATTTAATTGATTTTAATTGGTATAGTAAATATATTCATGAACTTTTAGTAATCGCTTCAAAAACACCTCACCACAAAAAATGCAATCAGAGCAACAAATGTATCATTTTTGCTTAATAAATTTTCCTTTTTTTCCTTCCAATTACCAACAATCAGTTAGTAAGATTACCTGTATTTTAAAAAAAGCTAAACAGGTTTTACTATTTATATCAGGCCAAACTGGATGAAGTATTTGAATTTGAAAATCTTTGGATGACCATTTTCATCCCAGACAAGGGCCATCCGAATTTCTCCGAATGGCCCTTGTTAATTTGAGTATGTTTTAATTAATAATTTTCAGAAAGCAATTAAGTTCTGATTTTAGAACCTTTGTTTGCAAAGTAAACCAGATAGATATAATAAATAAACAAACAGCTAATCGCTATAACAACAGAACCAGTAGCAGTTTGAATAGCCCCCATCAAAGGCATCAGGATAGCTGCACCAATTACTGAAGTTGCAATAACTCCTGAAGCTACTTTTGCCAACGGTCCCAAATCTTCCAACGCCAGGTTAAAAATGGTTGGCCACATAATGGAGTGAAATAATCCTGTTCCAAGGAACAACCACAATGCAACAGTTGAAGCGCTTGCCCCAATTGCAAGAGAAGCAGCGACTAAAAGTGCACCACCTGCTGCACAAAGCGATAATATTTGACGGGCAGTGTATTTCTGCAGAATGAAAATTCCAACTATACGACCTACCATCAATCCACCCCAGTAGTACTTCAGCATATCGATAACATTAATATTCTCGATACCGATATGTTTTGCATAATCGGCAAAGAAACTTGGAATGCCAATTTCGATACCCATATAAAAGAAAATGGCCAGTGAACCCAACCACATGTGAGGATATTTGAATGCACTTGATTTATAGGTCTTTTTCTCTTTCTTGCTGGTGTCATCCTCTTCTTTAATTTCAGGCAATTTCAGGAAAAACATGATACCTAAAATAACGATAGTGATCGCACCGATAATCATAAATGGTCCCTGAACTGCTTTCGGATCATTGGTATCAGTTACAATAAGCATCGAAACAAAAATTGGAGCAATTACTGTAGCAACCGAGTTTAATGCATTGGTTAAGGTCAATCGGCTGGCAGCAGTTTCGGGCGCCCCGAGAGCATTTACATAAGGATTGGCGGCAACCTGAAGAATTACCACTCCAATTGCAAATACGGAAACAGCACTCAGAAAAGCATAATAACCCATAGCGACTGCAGGAATACAAAGGAAGAACCCGATTGCAACCAGGCCAAGTCCTGAAAGAACACCATTTTTATACCCGATGCGGTTAATCAGAAATCCAACCGGTACTGATAGAATATAGGCTCCATAGAAGAAACTGTTTGGCAATTGTTTTTCAACTTCGTTCAATCCAAAAGCATTTTTCAGAAAGTCGATCATCGAATTGTTCATGGTGGTGATGAACCCAAAAAGGAAAAAGAGGGAAGCCATCACAATCAGCGGAAACAAATACTTGTTTGCACCTTGTTTGTTTGTCATTTTAAAAATAGTTTAAGAATTATTTATAAACGTTTATAATTTATTTTCAGTCATTCACTCCTTTTAATTTCCACAAACATGGATGAAGCAGTGAATTATCAATTTAATGAGATAACTGAAATATTCATCCATATATCAGCATTGAATAAATTTATCAGCAATTACAGGTCTAATTGAATAGCACCTTTGGCACGAATAAACAATTTATGACATTTCCCTTTACCATATACATGTTCAAGAGTTTCGACATATTTATCAAGCAGATCCTGAGGTACGAAAGCCTGAATGGTTCCACCGAAACCACCTCCGTGAACACGCCATGCTCCTTTTCCTTTCAATACCATTTCACTCAAAGCCAATGCAAGAGAAACAACCTGCTCGTTTTTGTGAACGACGTCAAAAATATTTTGATTGTACATGTATGAGCTGTATCCCGATTCAACAACCATTTTAAGGAATGATTGGAAATCATTTTTTTCCAGAGCAGCTACCTGATCAACCACGCGCTGATTATCTCCCTGGAAATGGTATGCACGAAGAATTGCCCTATCTCCGGTTACCTTGCGTATTTCAGGAATTTTCTCTACGATTTGTTCCATTGTAACTTCTCTCAGCACCTTGGCACCAAGTACTGCTGCCACTGCCTTCATTTCTGTTGGAAGAGATGCGTATTCTGCCTGAGATGCAGCATCGTCGTGTCCACCGCCAACATCAGTAATCACCAATGAAAAACCGGTTGAAACGAAATCAAAATCTACTTCTTTCACAATTGGGTTCGAAGGATCTTTAAAATCAATGGTGATCAATCCACCAACAGAACAAGCGGTCTGGTCCATTAATCCGCAAGGTTTTCCGAAGTAATTATTTTCAGCCCACTGACCAACGATGGCATTTTCAACACCACCCATTTTACCGTCGTTAAACAAATTGTTCAGAACTGCGCCAATCAACACTTCGAATGAAGCTGAAGAACTCAGGCCTGAACCTTTTGGAACACGACCATCAATGCAGGCATCGAACCCACCAATTTCGTAACCAACTTCTTTCATGCGGGCACAAATTCCCTTTACGATTGAAGATGAAGTATAAAATTGAGATTCGTCAATTGCCAGTGAATTTAAGTCCACCTGAAATTCAGGATATCCTCCCGATTTTATCCGGATGGCATTTGTTCCATTCGCAGCTGCAACTGCAATCATGTCCAGATTAACAGCACCAGCAAGAACACGTCCGTGGTTGTGATCGGTATGGTTACCACCAATTTCTGTACGCCCGGGAGAACTGAAAAGATTTACATCGTCTGTTCCATACGATTTTTTAAATTCACCCATTAAATCGGCATACCGTGAAGTCTGTTCTTTCAAAACGACTGTATCAACACCATATAATTCATGGAATAACGGATTATTTCCTCCATTTATCTTTTCAATTAAAGCACTAATCTTTGCCATAATAATTTTATTAATTGAGTTAAATTATTTATTAATCTGTTTTTTATAATGTACATCTGATAAATTGCGTAACCGCATGGCTGCTTGTTCTGCTGTAATATCGCGTTGAGGTGTTGCAAGCATTTCGTAGCCAACCATAAATTTTTTCACGGCAGCAGATCTCAGCAGTGGTGGATAAAAGTGCATGTGCAAGTGCCATTCCGGGTAATCTTTTCCATCGGTTGGTGCCTGATGCAAACCAGCAGAATAAGCGAACGACACCTCGAACAGGTTATCGTATTTCACTGTCAATTGTTTGTAAATATCGGCCAGACCGGTTCTCTCTTCTTCAGTCAACTGAAGAAGATTTTGCATCGGACGTTTGCTGATAATCATGGTTTCGAACGGCCAAACAGCCCAATACGGAACCAGAGCCACGAAATGCTCATTTTCAACAACAAGGCGTTCTTTCTTTTCAAGTTCAGCCTTCAAATAATCGCCCAATAAAGTTCTTCCGTTTTTATCAAAATAAGCTTTCTGGGTAATCGATTCTTTTCCAGGTTCAACAGGGACAGAAGAGGATGACCAGACTTGTCCGTGCGGATGTGGATTTGAACAGCCCATAATGGCTCCTTTGTTTTCGAAAATCTGAACGTAATTGATAAGGTCTGTTGCCGCCAACTCAGCAAACTGCTCACACCAGACATCAACAACCTGGCGGATATCTTCAACTTCCATCTCCGGAATGGTCATGCTATGATTTTCGCTAAAGCAAATCACTTTACAAATGCCGCTTTCGCTTTTTGCTTGAAACAGGCTGCCTTCATCCATGCCGCCTTGCGGTGTATTGGTAAGTAAAGCACTAAAATCGTTTGTAAAAACAAATGTTCCTTTATAGTCAGGATTGATTTTTCCTCCTGCACGTTCATTGCCTGCACACAAGTAGCATGTTGGATCGTAGCTCGGACGTTCATCCGAAATCGTCTTTTCAACCTGCCCTTGCCAGGGTCTTTTTGCACGGTGTGGTGATACTAATATCCAATCATTGGTCAGTGGATTAAACCTTGTGTGTGGATGTTCTTCAATATTGAAATTCGTCATAAAACAAGTAGTTAACAACTGGTAGGTACTAGTGGGTGAAATTATTGCTTTTACACATTAAAGAATGATTTGAGTTTGTGTTTAGAAACATGTTAAAGTGAGTTTCTTCTGATTAGTGATGACTTGTTGCGAATCTTTTCAGAACTTCTGTCCTGAATCATCGTGGCGAGTGTCTTTCCCATCGTCTGAAAATCAGTTGAAATGGTTGTGATTCCACCGGCCACCACTTCCTTCAGCACCGTATCGTTAAACGATACAATTCCAACATCAGTACCTAATATAAGATTTTTATCCACGGCCATTTTCACCAAACGCACCAGATTACGGTCAGAAGGGACAAAGTAGGCTTCTCCCCTTTTCATTTCCTTACTTAGCACATTCCGGATGATCTCAGATTTAAATCCTTTCTCTTTGCAAAAACGCTGAAATCCAAGCATCCGTCCTTCCGGTTCTTTTCCTCCGGGAAAAACCATTATCAGGGTAGTATATTTATGAAGCAAATCAATTCCATTATTCAATGCCTCATAAACATCCTGTTCAAAATCCTGATAAACGACAGGATATTCAGAAAGATCGTTTTTGAACCGGTCAAGAATATAGACTTTCTCTTTCGGAAGTTTACAAATGATATCGGCAGTATAATCAAAAGTTGCAGGCATAATCACATAGGAGGTATATTTACCTGCACTTTCCGAAATTAAGCTCTTAAATACGTGATAATTAAAATGATGAAAATAAATATCAACAATCGATTTTGCATCCAGATTATTCAGGAACGATGTATATAAATCTTCTTTAAAAGCGTTGATCTCGTCAAAAAGCACGAAGATCTTCTGATCAACATTAATTTCGGTGCTGTTAATATAGTATCCTTTCCCCGGAATAGAATTAATAACTCCTTTTGCCTTTAGTTCGTTGAAAGCAACCATCACGGTATCGCGCGACAATTCAAATTCGGTGCAAATCTGATTCAGCGAAGGTATTTTATCGCCAAGTTTTAGCTCGCCAATAGAAATAGCCGTATAAATAGAATTAATAATTTGCCTGTATTTGGGAACACCTAAAGAATCATCAATCTGAATATCCTTCACTCGTTTTTGATTTTAGTTAAAAAATTGATTCCAAAAGTAAAAATTATTTGGAACAAATTACACTACCTGTACCCACCAGTACGAGTGAAAATATTTTTTTTGTATATTGCCCAGCGGTTAAAAAGGCTTAGTAAAGAAGAAAGGCAGGCGAATTCATCAGGGTTGGTAAAAATGAAGGTGGAGGATGCCATTTAAAATCGATAATTTGAGATATTCCTCAGACAGTACAGGAACAAAAATTGACTGAATGAGAGAAGTTTAATGAATAAAAAACCAATGAATTAATTTAAATATAGAATTATGAAAATTACAAAATCCCTATTTGGGAAAACAAAAGAAGGAGCAGAAGTTGACCTATTTACCCTATCGAACGACAAACAGGTAAGTATTAAGATTACCAATTACGGAGCAGTCATCACCAGCATTGAAACTCCGGATAAAAACGGAAAAATTGCCAATATTGCCTGTGGTTTTGATAAGCTTGAAACCTACCTCAGTGATGAATATCTGGGTAGTTATCCATATTTCGGTGCGGTATGTGGTCGGTGCTGTAACCGTATTGCTGAAGGTAAATTCTCGCTCGAAGGCAAGAAATACTCACTGGCGGTTAATAACGGCCCCAACCATCTGCATGGCGGATTGGTTGGATACGACCACAGGTTGTGGACTGCCGAACCCATTGAAGGAACCGAAAGTGTGGGCGTGAAATTGAGTTTACTGAGCCCTGACATGGAAGAAGGATATCCCGGTAATCTTAAGGTTAGCTGCACCTTTACATTAAATAACAAGAACGAACTCACCATTGAATACACAGCTGAAACCGATCAAACAACGATTGTGAACCTTACCAATCACACTTATTTTAACCTGACTGGTGGAAAAGATCAAATTCTGAATCACGAACTGGAATTGACTGCCAAATCGTATACCGACTCGATTAACAGTATTCCTACCGGAGAAATTCTTTCAGTAGAAGGAACACCCTTTAATTTTCTGAGCAGAAAGAAACTTGGGAAAGACATCACCGGATTGGCTGATGGATATGATCTGAATTTTGTTTTGGATAATCCGGAAGGTAAGTTAGTTCAAGCAGGATGTTTGTGTGAAGAAACCTCAGGAAGAAAGGTGGAAGTTCACACCACTCAACCAGGAATTCAGCTTTATACAGGTTACTGGATTCCGGAGTTAACCATTGACGGACAGAAAAAATTCGGTAGTTATTCGGGTGTTGCGCTGGAAACCCAACATTTTCCGGATTCAATTAACAAACCACAATTTCCGCCAGTGACACTCACTCCGGAACAGAAACTCTACGAAAAAACGGTTTACATCTTCGGAACAAAATAACAGAAAGGGCTTCGGCCCTTTTTATTTATTTATGCCTGAAAATAAAATTTGTACATTTGGTTTTCTTTGACCAATAAACTTCCAGAACTATGAAGACGATTATCGAACTGTTTGAAACCAGCGTCACCAAATATCCAAACAATATTTATCTGTGGGAAAAACTAAACGGGAAGTATGAAGGAACAAGCTACCGTCAAACCCACGATTTAGTGATACGGTTTGGAGCAGGACTGGTGGCACTGGGGCTTCAAAAGGGCGATCGTGTTGGAATGGTATCAGAAGGCCGGAATGCCTGGATTATTTCTGAATTGGGTATGTTGTATGCAGGAGCCATCAATGTGCCACTTTCGGTAAAACTGGAATCAGGCAACGAACTTAAATTCCGGCTGGCTCATTCCGGAAGTAAAATAATTGTCGTTTCAAAAGGACAAATTTCGAAAGTGGAAGAAATCAGGAACGATCTTCCGCTTCTCGAAAAAGTGATTTACCTGGATGGAGTAGAAAATCCGGGAGTCAACGATTTATCGTATGATCAGGTGCTTGACCTCGGCGATGAATATTTGAAAACCCGGAGGGAAGATTTTGAAGCTATTTACCAGAGTGTGCAACCTGACGATATTGCCAATATTTCTTATACTTCGGGAACAACGGCCGATCCGAAAGGAATTATGCTTTCACATTTAAATTATGCAGCCAATGTAATTCAGGCAAACACCTTGATGGATATCACTCCTGAATGGAAAACACTTGCATTACTTCCCTGGGATCATTGCTTTGCACACACAGCATGCTTGTACTGTTTCATGTATAACGGAGCTAGTATTGCGTCACTTGAAGTAGGTCGAACTCCAATGGAAACATTGAAAAATATTCCAAAAAACATCAAAGAAATTCAGCCGAATATCATGATGAGCGTTCCGGCGCTGGCTAAAAACTTCAGGAAAAGTATAGAATCCAGTATCAGGCAAAAAGGACCAACCATTGAAAAGCTGTTTAACCATGCCCTGAAAATTGCCTATAAATACAACGGACACGGCTGGGACCGGGGCAAAGGCCTAAACATCTTCTACAAACCATTGCTGAGTATCTACGATCAAATTCTATTCAAAAAAATCCGTGAAGGGTTTGGCGGCAAGCTGGAGCTGTTCATTGGCGGAGGTGCTTTGCTTGACATTGAATTGCAACGATTCTTCTTCGCCATCGGAATGCCGATGTGCCAGGGCTACGGCCTGTCGGAAGCCTCGCCGGTAATTTCGTCCAACTCGCTGCATGCCGTTAAATTCGGTTCGTCGGGCAAACTGGTTAAATACATGGATCTGAAAATCTGCGACCTGGATGGCAATGAACTTCAGCAGGGTGAAAAGGGTGAAATAGTGGTGAAAGGCGACAATGTGATGAAAGGCTACTGGAACAATCCGAAAGCAACGGGACAAACCGTCATTAACGGTTGGCTCTACACAGGCGACATGGGTTATATGGATAAAGACGGATTTCTCTATGTCATGGGTCGTTTCAAAAGCCTGCTCATCGGCAGCGATGGTGAAAAATTCAGTCCGGAAGGCATTGAAGAAGCCCTGGTTGATCAATCGCCCTATATCGACCAGTGTCTGTTGTATAATAATCAAAATGCCTATACTTCAGGAATGATTGTGCCAAATATGACTGCCATTAACCGTGAACTGGAAAAACAAGGCATTAAAGCCGGAACTGACGAAGCAGTTACCGAAGCCCTTAAAATCATTCAACGGGAAGTAGATGCCTACAAGGCCGGTGGCAGGTTTGCCGAATCGTTTCCAGAGCGTTGGCTGCCAGCTACTATTGTTATTTTGCCTGAAGCGTTTACCGAACAAAACCATTTGCTCAATTCAACCATGAAAATGGTTCGTGGTAAGATTACCGAATATTTCAGGAATGAACTTGAATTTTTATATACTCCGGAAGCTAAAAACATTCAGAACCAAAGGAATAAGAATGCCTTGAACAAATGGCAAGATCAGAATTGAATAGATTGGAATACATTGAAACGATGAGGCTGTTGACTTATGTTTCAGAATAGAGAGTGACAACAAAACAGGAGAATTCAACAACCGAATCACAACAAAACAGCATAACCTGAAAAACAGAACAACTATGAAACGTGCGAAACTGCTTGTTTTACTGATGTTTTTCTTCGGAATAAGTTCGTTTGCCCAGAAAATGATCGGATATGGCGGAGAATTGTCAGTATTGAGCATCAAGCCAAATGTTCGAAAGTGGTTTTCAAAAACTACCGGAGTCGAAGTCTTCGGAGGAATTGCTTCCGAGTTGGAAGATTTTAATCCTGACGATCTGGAAGCGGGATTTAAATTTCTTCATGCCCTCATATACACCCGAACCGACCGCACCTACATCGGGTTTGTGGGAAAATGGAAATGGGTCAATGGAGTCAATCCTGGCTATCACTTCAATTTACCTGTTGCCGGAGTTCTAATTGGGAAAGAGTGGTTTCTGAAACGAATCCACAGAAAATCCTTTGCCGTTGAACTGGGCTACCAGTACGGCGTAAAAGAGTATGGTAGTTTCTCTAATAACCTTTCTGTCAGTGAGCGATTTGAAGAATTTCCACTGATTCTTAACATTAGATACTCTTTTTACAAAAAAAAATAACCTAGAAATCACTCTTCAAGGAGTTAAGGACTCATCGAACAAATAATTTTCTACTAACTTCGCGGCAGCATTTAAAATATGCATTTAACCGGGCAAAAAACAAATTGTTTACAGCCAGTACTGAAAATACATTAAGATTTATGAACAACATGAATTATGGAGTAATTGGCAATTGCCGGAGTGCTGCCCTTGTATCAGATAAGGGAAGTATCGATTGGTGTTGCCTTCCCAGTTTCGATTCACCTTCAGTTTTCGCCAAACTTCTTGATCAGGAAAAAGGAGGCTCATTTAGTATCGACGTTGATGATACCTATACGATCACCCAAAGTTATTATTACCGGACCAATGTATTATGCACCAAATATAAATCGGCACAAGGTTCCTTTGATGTGATTGATTTTATGCCCAGGTACAAAACGAGCGACAATGAATATTTTGCCCCTGCCGAGATCTATCGCTTTATAAGGTATAAATCAGGAAACCCGACTTTTAAGGTCAACTATTGCCCCATGTTGAATTATGCAAGAGATGAAATCAAACATTCAATAGGGAACAATGCAATACGAACCTATTCTAAGGATAATCCTACGGATTGTATTTTTCTGTATTCCAGCCTGAACCTGAATGATATACTGGAAGCAAAAGAAATCACACTGAATGAACCTCAGTTTTTATTATTATCATACAACCAAAAGTTAATAGATATTGATATCGACAGGGTTTACCTCGAATACCTGCGGACTAAAGTTTATTGGCTAAACTGGTCCAATCATTCCATAAAGTATGGAAAATACAACAACGAAATAAACCGAAGCTTACTGGTATTAAAAATAATGTCATACCAGGCAACCGGAGCAGTATTGGCGGCATTAACCACAAGTGTTCCTGAGACGATTGGCGAGGTACGTAACTGGGATTATCGTTTTTGCTGGTTACGGGATGCTTCCATGTCCATTGACACCTTGCAAAAAACCGGTCATGAGATTTCTGCAAAGCGCTTTTTAGGCTACATCAAGGGAATTCTTCAATCCAAACAGGATTCGTTTCAAATCATGTATGGAATCAGAGGCGAACGGGAGCTTATAGAGGCTGATTTGAATCACTTATCCGGTTACGAAAACTCAAAGCCTGTAAGAATTGGAAACGCGGCATACAATCAAAGGCAGAATGATGTGTTTGGTTATTTGCTCAATGTTATTCATCAGTATTACGAATATTTCCCCGGAACATTAGACGAAATTGAGGATATGTGGGAAATTGTTCGGAATATTTCCCGAACGGTTTCTAATCAATGGGGAAAACCGGACAGGGGAATTTGGGAAATACGAAACGAAGAAAAACACTTTGTTTTCTCGAAAGTAATGAGCTGGGTGGCAATGGATAGGGCCGCCGAAATAGCTTCCCTACTGAATAAAGCTGACTATGCTCAACATTGGAGGAGCATTGCTGATGAAATAAAAGAAGATGTTTTCACCAATGGCTGGAAAGAAGATTTACAAACTTTCACCCAAACCTATTGTAATTCGCACGCCGATGCATCTTTATTACTTATGGCTGAATATGGCTTCATTGATGCCAATGATCCGAAGTATCAAAAGACCGTGATAGCTGTTAAAAATGCCCTTTACCATAAAGGTCTGATGTACCGCTACTTAAATTCCGACGATTTTGGTACACCAACATCTTCGTTTACCATATGCACCTTTTGGTTAGTTCAGGCTATGTATAGAATAGGAATGAAAGATGAGGCAAAAGATATTTTCGAAAACCTGTTATCCTGCGGAAATCATGTAGGACTTTTCAGTGAAGATATTGATTTCACCTCGAAAAGGTTATTGGGGAATTTTCCGCAAGCTTATTCGCATTTAGCTTTAATCAATACAGCTATCTTGTTTTCAGAAGAAAAGCCTTTCTCGAAATTCATTAAACCATAACTACATTTTCCGATCTATTCGATGGCCTGATTGAAAAGCATACCCGAAGACGGGTATAACGGTGAACGTCGGAGAAGAAAGAATAATGAACAATAGAGACCGGACAGAATGAAAAACTGTCCGGTCTTATTATTTCAGAACCTGATTATATGGCTTAAAAGGTCATCCAGTTAGCTACAAGAGAAGGGATGAAAAATATCGGTTTATCGCTGCTTACAGTACCGGGGAGTTTAATCAGGAGTAAGTATTTCTAAATATTTTTTACTTTTACCAACAGAAACAATTTAAGCAATGAAAACGAATAGCTACACAATTGCATTGGTCCAGATTTCGCTGGATGGAACTCCGGAAGTAAACCTGAAGAAGTGTCTGGAATGGATACGTAAAGCTGCCAGACAGGGAGCCAATGTGGTTTGTTTGCCAGAGTTATACAGTTCGTTCTACTTTTGTCAGAGCGAAAACACCGAATATTTTGATCTGGCAGAACCGCTATACAATGATTCATATAAGATATTCAGCGCTTTAGCCGCAGAGTTGGGAGTTGTTTTGATTGTTCCGTTTTTCGAGCGGCGTGCTGCGGGTTTATACCACAATTCGGCTTACATCATCGACACCGACGGATCGCAGGCAGGTTTGTACCGTAAAATGCACATTCCTGATGATCCTGGGTTTTACGAAAAATATTATTTTACTCCCGGCGATATCGGATTCAAAGCATTCAATACCAAAGTCGGAAAAATTGGCACTCTCATTTGCTGGGATCAGTGGTATCCCGAAGGAGCACGAATTACAGCTTTGCAGGGCGCAGAAGTACTCTTCTACCCCACTGCAATTGGCTGGCATCCTGCAGAAAAAGAACAATACGGCAAAAAACAATACGATGCCTGGCAAATTGTTCAGCGCGGACATGCCGTTGCCAACGGCATTTTTGTAGCTGCCTGCAACCGGGTTGGCTTCGAAAAACCAGTGGAATCAACAGCTGGAATAGAGTTCTGGGGAGCTTCGTTCATTGCCGGACCTCAGGGAGAAATTCTGGCACAGGCCTCCCACGACAAGGAAGAAATCATCATGGCTGAAGTTGATTTGGCTCTGATGGAAGATGTTCGCCGCAACTGGCCATTCCTGCGTGACAGAAGGATTGACGCTTATGGCGATATCACCAAAAGGTTTATTGATTAAGACCAAATGAGAATACTCCGGTTTATGCTGCTTATTGCAGCCTGTATCATCATAATTATCTGGTTATTCATTATCGATTATACTGATCTGTCCTGGGAAAATAACTCAGGAAGATATTTAGGAATTGTATCGATGATTTTTGTAATTATGGGCATGACAATTTCTTTCAAACACCATTCAAACAGAAAATAAATTTAATGACAACCCTATCCCGAAGATTCCCCGCTGAATGGGAAAAACATCAGGCTACACTTTTATCATTTCCGGCTGAAGGTCGCGACTGGCCCGGAAAGTACCATGCCATCAAATGGGCTTTTGTAGAGATGATCAAAAAAGTGACAACCTACGAACCGGTTATTCTGATCGTAAAGTCGGACGAACTGCGCGAAAAAGTTGCCGTTATGCTCGAACAGGCACATGTCGATCCGGCTCAGGTGAGCTATGTCATCAAAGATACCAACCGCAACTGGATGCGCGATTCGGGACCAGCCATCGTGAAAACCGCCAACGGAAACCGCGAGGCCATTCAATTTGGGTTTACCGGATGGGCCAAATATAAAAACCATAAAAAAGATCAGGGTATTCCGGCGGCTGTAGCCAGCAATCTGGGTATTCCGGTAACACAGGCAATCTACAACAATAAACTGGTGGTATTGGAAGGCGGGTCCATTGAGGTCAATGGCTGCGGAACCTTAATTACAACCGAAGAGTGTCTGATGGATCCGGTGCAGCAGATCCGGAATAAAGGTTTTAAAAAAGAAGACTACGAAAAGGTTTTTCAGGAATATTTGGGAGTTACCAATACCATATGGTTGGGTGAAGGTATTGAAGGCGACGACACTCACGGTCATGTTGATGATATTTGCCGCTTCGTAAACCGCAATACGGTTGTTGCCGTTCAGGAGAAAAACACAAGCGATCCGAATCATTTAAAGCTGGAAGCAAACCTGGAAATTTTACGCAATTCCAAACTCGAAAACGGAGAAAAACTGAACGTAGTTACTATGCCCATGCCAGGTCGTCTCGACTTCGAAGACTTACGTTTACCTGCCAGTTACGTAAACTTTCTGGTTACCAACGGCTGTGTCCTGATGCCAACTTTCAACGATAAAAACGATTACAAAGCGCTGGGAATTCTGACCGATTTATTTCCGGAACGTGATGTTGTCGGGATTAATGCAGTTGATTTGGTTTGGGGACTGGGAACCTTGCATTGCCTGAGCCACGAAATCGGAGAGTAAATTGTAGCGACCTGAATTATTGTTTCTGACTACATTTCGAATTTAAACAAGCTCCTTGTTTCTTCTCAGAAAAGACATAAGCAGGTAAATCACACTCAAAATTCCGACAAAGCTCACAATACCAATTATTTCATTTGTTGTCAATTTTGACAGAACCCAAAGAATAATCAGGATTGAAATTGCCGGAACGGTATAACCGCCCCAAACTCTAAACGTACCTGGTTCGGCCTTTCTGGATAGCCTTAACTTGATAAAAGCCAAAGCCACGCCCAAATAGATGAGCAAAACCGAAGCGCTTGAAAGAATGGCCAGTTGTTTAAATTCTCCGGTAATCGAAAAGAAGCAGCCCATTGCCGCATACAAAATGATGGAAAAATGAGGAGTTGAATACTTTTTATGAACTTTCGCCAAACTTAAAGGTAAAATCACCTTGTCTCTGGCAGCACTATAAATAACCCGGGGCATATTTAAAACATCACCACTTAAAAATCCGAACATTGAAATAGCGGCTCCCACCAGTATCAGTGTGACACCAAAAGGTCCCAAAATATGCCTCGCAACTTCGGCTAACGGAGCCTCTTTAAACGACGAAAGTGATCCACCTAAAATACCTTGTGCAACTAATTGAATCAGAACATACAACATTATCACAAAAGAAATGCTGATCAGAATTCCTTTGGGAAAAGTTTTCTGTGGATTTTTCACTTCTCCGCCGGTATTTAAAGCACTCTCTGCTCCCTGAAAAGCAAAAAACAGAATGAGTGATACTTTTCCCAAATCATCGGTTGAAGGTATGGAATCCCATGCCAGATTTGACATCGAAATTTTGGTAAAACCAATAAATACCAAAAGCAACAAGGGCGTTAATTTGAGAATTGTAGTGATCACCACCAGCATTATTCCCTGCTTGACTCCTTTAATGTTGATCAGAGCCAGCCCCGTAAAAATGAAGACAAAAAAGAGTGATCTTACGACTTCATCTTTAAAAACAGGAATAAAATAAGCTATTGTTCCGGCAAGCGCATTGGCAACAGCCGCATCGGCCATGATGGTTGCACCAAGAATAAAAAAATTAACCGTCAGGAAACCAAAATATTTCCCGAAAGCAACTTCGATGTAGGAATATGCTCCGCCCGATTGAGTTAATTTACTACCAACTTCGGCAAAACAAAGCATGATGAGCATAATCAAAAACCCGCAAAACAAATAGGCAACAATACTTGCGGCTCCAAGTCCTTCAGCAACAATAGCCGGGATCACAAAAATTCCGGCACCCACAATAAGGTTAATAATATTTGCACTTAAGCCTAAGGTTCCTATTTCCCTTTTTAATCCTTCCTTCGAATTCATCAACGAATAATTCTATTAATATCAGTAGTGACCGACAGACAGTTAAAATAACAGCTTGGCCAACCAAAGCCGACCAACCCTTATTTTTACTGTGTAAACTAGTAATTTATACAGTATGAGCGAAAATACGAATAAAAATTTAGTCGGTCAGCCGATTTTTAGTATTGGTTAGTAAAATCGCATTTAAAGAACTGGATCATCACAATAATGCGTACCTGATTTTTTTATGTAATTACTTTTTGAAGGTCGTTCCCATTTCGTCCGAAAGCAGGGCAAATCCTTGTTCGACTATGTCTCTCGGACGATTGTCATCATCTATTGATCCTTTCTATAAATATGTTGCTCCTCTGGAGCAAGAGCCAATTAAACGTTTTGCCCGATTAGAATGAATTAGTGCCGCTGGCACTAATACCTCTCAGAATAACAGTGCCCCATTGGGGAACGATATTTATAGAAAAAGGGATAAGGCGAAGGAAACCGTTCGGGCGAAAGAGTTTTTCAAGGCATAAACCTTCTTTCGGACGGAATGGATTTCACAATCAAAAAAGTAGTTACATAAAAGTCCCTCAGTATGTTGGCATGCAGCCCATATATGAATAACTTGGGAATTTGCTAAATTTAAGCGTTGCCCCGTGCAGAACAAACCGTTTATTCTATGATGTTTGACA
>Ga0209386_1000260_pt1 | contig 27048 bp, 21 predicted proteins | sample NGEPertwo_FD_184510 | JGI IMG/M metagenome (GOLD analysis project Ga0209386, IMG submission 184510) | Arctic peat soil microbial communities from the Barrow Environmental Observatory site, Barrow, Alaska, USA - NGEE Permafrost154B-two... | ecosystem: Environmental > Terrestrial > Soil > Wetlands...
CGCTGAAATGCATAGCCTGCTCAACTATTTTTTGTGCATTTCGGTATAATCTGGGATCTGTCTGTATCGAAAGTCGTCCATTTTTACCGTTTTCCCTTTCAAAAATCGGTTCCAAAAGAACGGCAGCCTGCTTTGACATTTCTTCGATGAGTAACCAGGCAAGTTCATCTTCGGTTGCCGAAGGATATTCATTGATTAGCTTTTGGATGTATTCTTTCCAAATATCCCATTCTTTGTTAAGAACTTCAAGGACAATTACCGGGTTACAGGTTGCTCCAACTGCACCATCGGCAATAGAATTGCTTAACTCACTAACCGAGCATGAATCGTTCCATAGCGCTGTTGGTGTTGTTTGCGAAATTTGATGCAACTTGCTCTTATAAGCATTGTTGTGTGTTGATTCTCTTTCCATATTATTTTTATTATTATGAAGATGTAATGATTTATATTTCGATTTTTGAAGTTCAACATAAGTGATAGCTACCAGAAAAACCCATATAGAACAGCCAATATTCCGCAAATACCGATAGCAGCGATATTAAATCTGTCTGTTGTTTTAAACAGGGATCGTTCAATGATAAGCCCATTTTCATCCATCGTTTGTTTTGTGGAATTTAAGATGAGAATGGCTCCAATTAAGATAAACCCGACAACCAGCACATAGATTGCTTCCAGGGCAAGATTTCGCATTGGTACAACAAAGAAGGCTGCAACCAGGCCAACAAATGCTGCGACAGCGATGATTCTCCATCCTTGTCTGATTGTTCGGCGTCTTGAGAGTTCGTTTCCAAATTGATTCTCAATATTGTGTGACTTGTCAAGTAAACTCAATCCGATCATCACGACGGTAAGGATCATGAAAACATAACCAATTCTTAGGATGAAAGGGAGTTCCGGACTAATTACCTTCAGGAGGATTCCCAATGGAATCGTGAGCAATGCAACCCATACGGCAGCAGTTGCTTTCGATTGTCTCCAGAATAATCCGCAAAAGAAGATCAGGAACTCGCCCGGATATATATATCCCGTATATTCCTGAATATATTGGTAAGCCTGATCCAGCGTTCTCAACTGGGGAGCGACGCATGTTGCAATGATAAGGGCAATCAGGGCAACAATCCGCCCTACGATGACTAAATTTTTATCCTCGGTGTTTTTCCTCAAATGGGCTTTATAGATGTCCATTGTAAAAACTGTAGAAACACTGTTGACGATGGAACTAAGTGCAGAAACAGCTGCCGCAGCGATGGCCGAGAAAGCGAGTCCTTTAATCCCGACAGGCACAATATTACTCAATAGCCAGGGATAGGCTTCGTCAGATTTTGCCAGATCTGCTCCCAACGCGAAAGCAGCAATACCGGGCAAAACTACCAAAACCGGAACCAATAATTTAAGATAGCCGGCAAAGACCACTCCATATTGAGCTTCCTTCAGGCTTTTTCCTGCCAGTCCCCGTTGAATGATGAACTGGTTAAATCCCCAGAATGACATGTTAGTCAACCACATCGAACCAAGTACTACCCCAAGACCTGGTAGATCCTGAAATGCGTCTTTTGTTCCCCCTGAACCATTCGGCACAAAAACAGTTCCCTTTGCTATAATCATGTGAAATTTCTGAGGAGCTTTGTGGATCAGTTCCACAAAACCGGAGAAAAAGCCATGATCTACACCCAGTGCACTCACCGCCAGAAAGGTAGTTACCAATCCGCCAAAAATCAGTACACATACATTGATAACATCTGTCCAGGCTATCGCTTTCATTCCGCCCCATAGGGAGTAAACTGCTGAAAAGAACGAAAATCCTATAATTCCGTAAATCATCGGAACCCCAATAATCCGTTCCATCGCCAAGGCTCCCAGGTAGAGAACGGCTGTCATATTTACGAAAATATAAACCAGTACCCAGAAAACTGCCATTATAGTGCTCACCCTTTTATCATACCGCTGTGCCAGGAACTGAGGCATCGTATAGATCCCTTTCTTAATAAAGACCGGAAGAAAATACTTAGCAACGAATATTAATACAATAGCTGCAATCCATTCATATGCTGCAATAGCTAAACCAACCGCATAGCCTGAGCCAGACATCGCAATAAAATGTTCTGCAGAGATATTTGCGGCCAGCAATGCGGCACCAATTGTCCACCAGGGAAGTGACCGGCCAGCCAAAAAATAGTCTGACGTTGTTTTTTGCTCCCCCTTCTTTGTCCTGGAGACCCATAATCCGGTGAAAACAATAATGGACGCATAACCAAGGAACACGATCCAATCGAGTAGGGCAAATCCTTTCATTTAGCTAGTTTTTCTATGTGTATTTAGTCTTAACAAACATAGCACACATTTTTCAGCTCCCTTTTTACATTCTTAGCAAAATATAATGCTATATTAGCTTTTATTATTGGAATTCCATTTTACCGGCAAATATTATGAAACCATTCTATCAGAAACTTGTGGCATTGCCTACTGAATCCGTTATTTTCTTTGATGAAGAGAAACCCCATTTTTCGGTTCCCTGGCATTTTCATCCTGAAATTGAGATACTTTTTGTGGTCAAAAGTTCAGGTACCAGTTATGTTGGTGATGGCATTCATCGTTTTAAGGAAGGTGAAATCAGCATAATCGGCGAAAACGTGCCGCATTGGTGGAAAAGTGACCCGAAATATTCCGAAGGCTTGGATACGACCGGGGTCAAAGCACTTATTATACAGTTTAAAAAAGAGATTTTCGACAAAAATTTCATTAGCCTGCCAGAGATGCTGGCCATTAAAGAGTTACTTGAAAAATCACAAAGAGGTATCCAATATTTTTGCAAGAGCAGAAAACTTTTGGGAGAACAAATCATGAAGATTTTTCAGCTTTCAGGTATCAGCAGGATAACTGAATTAATCACTTTGCTGGATATGATGGCCAACACAAAGGATTATAAATACCATGCAAGTGTTGGTTATTCCAAGACGATAAATACTTTCGATTTTCACCGGTTTAATAAGATACATGAACATATTCTGCTAAACTTCACCAACCCGATTAAACTTGAAGACGTTGCCAATACCGTAAATATTTCTCCCACTGCTTTTTGCAGATATTTTAAAAAACGTACAGGCAAGACTTTTTTCTCTTTTCTGAATGAAATCAGAATCGGTCATGCCTGCAAATTAATGGTTGAGGGTAACACATCCATCTCGCTGGCAAGTTTAGAAAGCGGATTTAACAACTTGTCTCATTTCAATGACCAGTTTAAGCGGGTCATGAACTTAACACCTACCGAATATTTGTCAGCCTATAAAAATGATAATCAGAAACGACTGGTGGTGCTTTAAAACTTCAGTTAAGTGATTTAGAAGAGGAGGAATAACCCATTTCTATCGTTTTATTTGGTGAAAAGAAAACTATCAGGGATCATGCACTCCCGAATGGATATGCTTGAAAATCCCACTTCCAACTCGGAGGATGATTTAAAACCTCCTTCATAGTATTTATAGCTCACCCATTGTTTCAGATCGGGCAGTGGCGTTGCCGGCAAATAATCCACATTAGCTTCATCCGGCGATAACCCGGAAGGATAATTGTATTTAAACTGTGTTCCTGATTTTGTCCGTATCCACGAATCGAAGCTGAATTCCCCTTCGTGAAGTTCGATGATTCGAGATCCGCGCTCAAACTTCCCATAGGCATCTGCACCGGTTACCTGTCCGAATGCCAGGCAGATATCATGATCAATTCCAATATAGTTGTTGTCGTGGTTGTGTCCGACAAAAACGCCCATGATGTCTTTCTTCTCCACCATTGAGGCAAACAGGCCAGAATTAATATCCGACGAAGCAACACCTTCATTTTTTACACCAATTGTCGATTCTTTCCCGGCGATGTTGTTGAATTCAACAAGCGGAATATGGAAAAAGGCCAGCGAAGGAATTGGTGCCTGTTTATTCGAAGCTGTGAATTGATCGCTTGTTTTACGGTACCAGGCAATCTGATCAAACTTGATCCAGTCGTAATTTCCTATCTTTTTGTCTTTAGGATAATCGTTGGAATCAATGCAATAGATCACGGCTGCAACAGAGTTGCCATCAGATGCTTTGATCGGAAGTGTATAATTTCCGGAACCAGAGATTTTGGGGCCTTTAGTCCCAACAAAAAAGGGTAGAGGCTCAAGTAATTCGAAAATTTGGTCACGCGTGATTTCAGGTTCGGCATCGTGGTTTCCGAGTACAACAGCCCATTTGACTTTCGCATCTGTAAATATTTTTGATATTGCGAGCCACCCCTCTTTTGCAGGAACAGCTGTAACAATATCTCCTGTAAGAATTGCCAGATCAGGCTTCTCATCCAATAAAACCTGCTGGATTGTTTCTGTTGTCTTTGTACGGGTCGGAGAGTTGTTATCCCAATGAAGATCAGTGAATTGCGCAATTTTAAAGGTGTGGTCTTTCCTGAATTCAAATTGGTTTTTTGTTTGGGCCGAAAGAGGTTTGAAAGAATTCACCGCAAAAGTGAAGACCACCAGGATCAGAATCCTGTAGTTAAAATGAGTTGGCTTATTCATAATTGAATGGTAATGAGAAATAAAAGAAGATAGAATTATTTTGTGTTAATTGTGTTTTATTTCCATAGCCTTTACCTAAGGCTGTCACGATAAGAGGAATTTGTAAGCAATTATATGGTTAATGCCATTTAATTATGAATTGCCACGACTTTAAAGCCGTGGCAATTCAAATAACCATTTCTAAAACATTAGCCTTATTTTTATAACTTGAAGTTACCTCCTTAATTTGTCAGAATATCTGCTGTTTAGAAATTCTGATTTAAGAGGTGTTTTCGCTCCTTATGAATTTTATAAATCAATTCACCAAAGAGGGTATTGGCCCATGCAAACCATGAGCGTGTAAATTTGTCAGCATTGTCCTTGTGAAATGATTCATGCATAAATCCTTTGCCAGCGTGCGTATTTTTTAGCCAGCGAAGACATTGCGTAATCTCCTTGTCATCGTTGGAAGTCATCGCTCTCATGATAATGCTCATTGGCCAGATCATCTCGGCTCCACAATGCGGACCTCCAATACCAGATGCAGCTTTACCTGCAAAAAACCAGGGATTGTCGTTGCTTAAAACAAATTTACGCGTATTCTGATAGATCTTATCATCGGGTTTTACTCCGTCGAGATAGGGTAATGCCAGCAGACTTGGAATATTGGAATCATCCATATAAAGACGGTTTCCGAAACCATCAATTTCGAAAGCGAATACTTCTCCGTAATTCAGATGATTGGCGACTGCATTTAGTTTCAGACTTTTCTCTACTGTATCAGCCAGTTTATTGCATTGGGAAGCAAATGTCAGATCATTAAAGACACTGGTAACAAGTTCAGCCATTTGGCGTAAGGATGTCAGTGCGAAAAAATTGGAAGGAATCAGGTATAAAAAGGTAGTGGCATCATCAGAAGGACGGAATGTCGAACAGATCAAACCATTGGGTTTAACCGGATTTCCATAACCATCGCCAATAACCGTATCTGTTTGTTTACTGGTTACCCGCATGAAATGATAAGGCCCTTTGCTGGTGATGCGCTGCTGCTCTTCGAATGTTTTTACAATCGTTTTTGCCGCTTTTAGCCATTGTGCGTTAAAAGGCGTTTTATCTCCGGTCAGTTTCCAGTAGTGGTAACTCAATCGGACCGGATAACACAACGAATCGATTTCCCATTTACGTTCGTGCAACTCGGGTTTCATCTCGGTTAGATCCGTTTTCCATTCACTTCCTGTAGGACCAAAATTAAAGGCGTTTGCATATGGATCAATTAAAATGCATTTCGTTTGACGGTTGATCAAACCTACAAATAGCTTTTTCAACTGCTCATCCTTGGCTACCAGGTGAAGGTAGGGCCAAACCTGGGCGGTAGAATCCCGCATCCACATGGCATTGATGTCGCCTGTAATAATAAATGAATCAGGCACTCCATTCTGTTCCGAGAAATGAACAGTCGTATCAAGTGTATTGGGATAGCAGTTTTCGAACAGCCATGAAATCTCAGGATCAGTAATATCCTTTTTTATTCTTAAGATTTCTTCTTCGACAGCTTTACTCACGAACAGCCGTTTTGTAACCGGTGGACGAAGTGATTCCTTTTGGGGTGTTGATGCTGAAAGAAAGCTTGGTGCCATTGCCACCGCGCCTGCTCCAAGTACTGATTTGTTCACAAAATTTCTACGATTCATAATGATACTTTAAGTGATATATTTCTATAATGTTTTCATTGTAATGCAATTGGTTGCAGCTAACTGGCTGCTGGCAGAAATCTGCAAGGAAATTGTTGCCGGATGCCAACCGATATTCTCATATCTTATTCATGCCAGGTTGGATTTGGATTGTTTCTGAGCCACCTTCCCAGCTAAGTAACAATTTTAATTCGATGTTTGAGTTGATTTCGATGGATGGGCGTTTTTTTATTGAACTCCGCACAACACATTTTTTGAAAAGTAACTTAACCGTGGTCGTTGCGGTTGTCTGAACCGGATCATCAGCCATAACTTTTATCCCCGGGAATGCAGTTGCTCCTGCAATCATGGCGGTTTTCATGAAAAAATCACGTCTTGAACTCATCTCTTTAAGTCTTTATTTGTTTTGTAAAAAGGTCGAAAGTTCCTGGATATGATCTGTGTTAAGGTAGTCAACTTTCAGATTCATCAGGGTTTTCCATGCAAAGGCATCATCAGGCGCATTCCAGAATCTTATTTTTTTATTTAAACCATGAACAGAATCAATGACTTGCTTTAATCGTATCGCCTCTTTTTCCAGAATCGGTTCTTTCCCTTTCCATGAGGTGAATCCTGCCAGATTTTCGCTGTAGAGGGCAATTCTTTTCAACTGCTGATCATCATATTTCAGGGTAACATTTCCGTCAAACCAGATAAACAGCGGATATTTGCTGAAACCGGATGGTTTAGGTCTGTTACCCGTAATGACAACACGGATGGCATTGTTGTTCTGATTTGAATCAAAAACGTCAGGATATTTTTTGAGCTTTTCAACCAAAAGCGGAAGCGTTGGTTCAGCAGCAGTTTTTAAATCAATCATTAACTGAAAAGTGGAAGGGTAATTACTCCATGCTTTCCCGCCATTTTTTCTGAATAGTCTTACAATGGGTTGTATATAAAGCGAGTCTAACGATCTCTCCGCTTTGATATTCGATTTGTTATGAGCAACAAACAAATCTCCGTTCACTGCCCATATATCTACTTCGATGGAACCAAAATGAGCGTTATAAGCCAGCATAAACGGAGTTTGCTGCTCGTAATCGTTGTGTGAATGAGCATTCAGTGTAGTATACTGGGCCTGCGATGAAATCGAAAAAATTAATAGCAACAGCATCATAGAGAAAAGTCTTTTCATATTTTTAGATTTTTAAGAATTTTATTTACTCTGTTTCCGGACGACCATTTAGCATTTCCTTTTTTATTTCCGAACTATTCAATGGTTCTACAAAGATCTTAAAATGATCAATAATTCCATTAAAAATCCGCTGCCCGGGAAATTCTTCGTTTTGGCCGGTCATCCATTTGGCAGGGGTGGAGAGGTTGACCGGTGTGTTGATCATCAGTTTGCCCGATTCGACCCCATCAATAAATATTTTCAGTATGTACCCATCACTCACCCCGGCAAGATGATGCCAGTTATTTATCCAGTTTTCAGGAAGGTCAACCGTGCAGGTTCCTCTTCCCCAGCCACCTGCAAAAAAAGAGAGTGATTTGTTTTCAGCTTGCAAGACTATAAAATCTCCTTTAGATATGATATCTGTTAGCCCTTTGTTTTGTCCCGTCGGCTTCACCCAGGCCATCACTGTAATCTTCTCTTCCAGATTATCCGGGCTTTCAACGGCATTGAAATCAATAATCCTTGAATCAATATTATCTGAATATATTTTAATTCGTTTCATTTTGGAGCCGACACTTAGTTTGTGTATCCCGGCACTCTTAAAAACCACCTGAGAGACGATTTGTTTGGTTTCGCCCGGAGCTAAATTAACGACTTCATTTTGATAAATGCTGTCATCGGTTAAAACTGAAATGGTGGCTGTTTCGCTGAATCCACCCTTGTTCTGAAGAGTGTATGAAAAATTGAGGGGTTTATCCTTTTTAAAAACAACCTTACTTTTAAGTTCTGTTATTTCAATATCAGTTAATCGTTTATTAACCGGAGGAACGACTACAATCTCCAATTCATTCAAATTATCAATACGGACAGACCTAGTTCCAACCGGATAAAGGCGACATTCGATCGAATCGTTAACCGCTGAATTTTCAGCAATCAGCAAATTTTTACGAATGGCTTCTTTTCCATCGATGTAAAGACGGATGATCTTTGTTCCTTGACTCCCTTTATTATTTACGTTGAATCTGACGAGAAATGGCTGGTCCGGTTCGACTTGATTACGGGATGAATGTATATCAGAAATCAGAAAATCGGAAGATTTCGTTGTTTCAGAGGTTGCAACAGATACAGAATCAGTTGAATCGGCAATTATAGGAATCTTCCCCATCGTGAATGTCAATTCACCACCTTCCAAAAGGGTCGAATGAGAAATCCATGACTTTTTGTATGCTAAGCCATTCAATGATATGCTTTTGATAAAATAGTTTTCGTTTGAATTATTCACGGAGTTGATGATCAGTTTTTTGCCGTTCTGAAGATGAAGCGCGACTTTCTTAAATATCGGTGAACCAAAATCGTAGAGTGGTCTCCCGGGACAGGCTGGGAAAAACCCCATGGCACTGAAAACATACCAGCTTGACATAGAGCCCAGATCATCATTTCCCGGCAAACCATCGGGAGTTGCGGAATAATGCGTATTCATCAGGGTCCTTACCCATTTTTGTGAGTGGTCAGGATGGTGAGCATAATTGAAAAGATAGGGAACATGCAGAACCGGCTCATTGTCAAATACAATATACTCCTTCGCCAATGCCGAGTCGAGATGAGCTGTGAATTCGATATCGCCTCCCATCAGGTTAATCAGGTCCCTGGTATTATGCGGGATAAACATCGAATAGCTCCATTGATCGCCTTCTTTATACCCAATATTACCCGGTTTCAAATTGAATTTATCTCTATTTCGAGGCAGCAAAGACAATGCTTCAGGGTAGAACAAGTTCCGATAATTGAAGCTTCTCTTTATTAATTTTTCGTACTCCGGTTGATCATTCATTACCTTGCCGGAAAATTGCGCCAAAGCCCAGTCGTTGTAAGCAAATTCTACTGTTTGCGTCACCGATTCGGGATAGGAAGAAGGGACATATCCGAATTCTTTGTAAACTGAAAAATCCTCAGAAGGTGAATCCAAACTTTCCTTCATCGCTTTGTATGCCAGTGTGTTGTCGAAACCATGAATCCCTTTCAGATAAGAGTCAACGATGATGGGAATAATGTGGTTCCCGGTCATCGGCCCTTTAGGCAGTTTCCCGGTTTGTTCAAAATGACCAAGCATCGAAAGGATCATATCATTTTGCCGGTCAGGTGCAACAAGACATAACAATGGGTGTAAGGAACGGAAAGTATCCCATGGAGAAAAAGCTCCAAATTGATTTTTTCCTTTCGTCTTATGGATCTTTCCATCAGCTCCTTTGTACTTTCCATCAACATCTGAAATAATCCAGGGGATTAGCATTGAATGGTATAATGCGGTGTAAAAGATGGTCTTATTAAATGTTGAGGTATCTTCAATCTCAATGACTGATAAGGCATCGGTCCATTTCTGCTGATTCGTCTCTTTAAACTGATCAAAATCCCAGGTATCAGCTTCTTTCTGAAGGTTGATTTGGGTGCTTTTAAAATCTACCTGGGATACCCCAATTTTCAGAATTAATATATTTTTTCCCTGATCAACAGCTGGGAAAGTCAAAATATAACCGTCATTAATATCTTCTTTATTAATGACATCTGCATTAAATGAAATAATTGTATTGAGCCTTGTCCCTTTTATAATTCGCTTTCCGGCTACTTCAGTTTCCCCCAGGTCCCCCAGAAATATCTTTGGTTTTATTTTAGGTGGAAACGTAAAACGAAACATTCCGGTACGCTCCGAGGCCGTGACTTCTACTACCGTTCCGTCATCACCGAACTTCACACGGTAATATCCGGCTTCCGCTTTTTCGTCTTTGTGCGAAAATAATCGGATATAATTTCCGGATTGAATATCCCTTCCTTCTTCAACCGGCATCACTTTCATTCTGCCAGCCGAGCCATTAGGATATCCGCTCATATGATTTACGCAGCTGAACCAGAAAATTGTGCTGTCGCGGAAATCGTAGCCTTTAGGATCGTTGATACTAGTTTCGGGTGTTAGCTGTACAAAACCGAAGGGGGCAACTGCTCCGGGATAGGTTCCTCCCTCTCCACCCCATTTACTGTTTATTTTTGTTTTCGTCGTTCCGATAAAAGGATCCACAAAGTTTATGACTGGATCATTTTGTGCCGAAAGTTGGAACCAAGCGCATACCAACCCAATAATAAGGAGCGAATATTTTTTGATGGTTCGAGGCATAACAGTTGTTATACTATACGCTAATAATTAAAACAATTCAGGATAATACCTGGCAATTAAATCCTGCTCCTCTTTATTAAGATCTTTCAACAAGATGGGCTGGTCCTCTGGACGTAACCCTTTCTGGTTGATCCTGTTCATCAGACTCCAGTCCTTTATTGGCTTTTCAGGGCTCGGATCAGCAGGCTCCCTTGCTGGTAAATCGTACCGGGTAAAATCGATTACTTTCTCAGGTGTTTTTTGTTGCCAGTTGCGTAGCATTGCCAGTCGGAAACTCTTATTCATAAACCAGCGAATATCTTCATCACCCCATGAATTACCAATGCCCAGACCACGTTCTTCGAAACGGTAGTTCCATTTGTTATTGTCCTGGTAATGTTGACGCCAGATTTCGCCATATTCACCGAATGTAATAAATTGGACGTCCGGCCACCTCTTATGTGTATCTCCAACCCATTTTGAAAGTGCTGTCAGGATAAAAGTTTCTCCCCAGTCTCTTCTTTCGGGATGTTTTACGAGTGCGGCCTCCCAGATATTGGGAATCCATCCGAATCCGTTCAATTCGAAACCGCGGTCAAAATGAAGCGACTGTGTATGCATCACCGATAGATGGCCAATCTCCAGTCCCCAGTCGCAGTAGGTTTCAATCGGACCCACGCCGCGACGGCTTGAAGCGCTGTTAAACGGGGTAGGTCCATCTATTCCTCCACTTACTCTGGCGCATTGAAAATCAACACTCCAGCCGTCAAGGTTGACGCAATCTATAAAGTCACTTTTATTTTGTGCCGGTTTACAAAAATGTTCTTTCGAAGGGTAGTAAGGATAGGATGGCGACCCGTCAGCTCCGCCACCGTCTACAGCATGCTGGCTCCAGATCACGCCGTGGGCAACATGGATATTTTCTTTTTCGGAAAGATGACGCATGTTATCCGCAGAAAGAAAACCACCAATGATTGATTTTGGCCGGTACCCTCCGCCAACAAGATCCGAAATGATCTGAATGGCCTCGCTTATTTCGCGGTTTACGCGTTCGCGTGGAAGGTACAAAGCCGGAAAGTAGCCGGGGAAATAGGTAACTTCATCACCGTATTGTTTCTGACAATCAACAACGTATTTTCTGATATCCTGGTAATTAGGTCTTTTATCTTCCAGTGCGTTGAGGGTGAATCCCCACGTCAGACGACCCTCCGGATTGTTCTGTGCAAATGCTTCACGCAGGTTCCGGACTACCTTTAACGTGTGAAATGCCGATTCGTCCTGCTGTAGTAATTTTACATCGCGCGAGACTTCCCAGGGGGTTGTGCGGATCATAATGCAAAGTGTCACAAACCGACCTCCCATTAAGGAGCTGGATTTCTTATTGCCAGTTAAGTTCAGCGCTTTAGCCGAGGTGAATTGGGATGACCCTATAAGACCTGCACCACTTATAGCGGTCGTTTGGATGAAATTGCGTCGTTTCATGCGTTTATAATTTGTTTTTTAATGGTCGCATGGAATAGCCATATAATCCTTTTGGTTTGCGGGAAGTTTACTCTCATGGCTATTTCATCTGTTAATTGTTTATTATTAATGGCCAGATGGAATCGAAGATCAGCGAAGCTAATTAACTCCGTTGATCTTCGATTCGCATGAAGTTTATAATCATTTTGATTTGTGATTGTGGAATCATGCTCATTTCATTTTCTTTTTTTATGCAAGTTAGTAGATTTAATTAAACCGGATTTGGTGGGTGTAAAATCATTTTGTCTTTAACGTTTTTCTGTGTTTCGATCCTTACAAATCTAAACCATTTTTGTTAGTTTTTAAATGCCGGATAGCCTGTCCCGATTTTTCGGGAGAACTCGCCTGTGAGCTTTTTCTTCCATGTTGGTATTTAAAGTACATGCCCGATTCATATTCCTCAGCAATTATTAATGTTATTTTTTTAGGCTGATATCAAGTTAAAAGGTATTTTCACATGAATAAAAAAACTATTTATAACAGAACAATGAATAAATTGAAATTTACATTCGTAATGCTTTTATTATCAATGTTTGCAACACAGGTTTCGTTTGGTCAGGACTGGGCAAATCTAAACCGTTTTAAAGCTGAAAATGCCAACCAGGTGTTGCCGACTCCAGGCGAAAGGCGGGTTGTATTTATGGGAAACTCAATTACCGAAGGTTGGATTAATATACATCCGGAATTTTTCGCCGGTAAATTTTATATTAATCGTGGAATTGGCGGACAAACCACGCCGCAAATGTTGGTCCGCTTCAGAGCTGATGTGATAAAACTTAAACCGAGAGTAGTTGTCATTTTGGCTGGCACCAATGATATTGCCGGTAATTCCGGCCCATCAACCCTCGAAATGATCGAAGATAATATCATTTCGATGGCTCAGCTGGCAAAAGCCAATGATATTAAGGTCATTCTTTGCTCTGTTCTCCCTGTTTACGATTATCCATGGAAAACAGGACTGAAACCTGCAGAGAAGATTATAGAACTTAATAAGTTGATAAAGAATTACGCATCAAAAAGTGACATCATTTACCTTGACTTCTTTTCAGCGATGGTAGACGAACGAAATGGTTTGAAGGCAGCATATTCAAAAGACGGCGTTCATCCAAATGAAGCCGGATACAATGTAATGGAACCACTTACCGAGAAAGCAATTGACAAGGCTTTTAATATAAATAAACCGGAAACTACTGCAAAAAAGACGGTTGCCCATAAAAAGACAGTAACTCATAAGAAAACGGCTGTTAAAAAGGCCCCGGTTGTTCAAAAGAAGCCAGTTGTTCAAAAAGCCCCCGTTCAAAAAGCTCCGGCCACTCAAACGAAGCCAGTTAGTCCTAAATAGAAAGAATGAAAATATTACTCTTGTCCCTGGCGATTGGCATAATGGCCCTTTCACTGAGTGCACAAAAAAAGGTTGAATGGATCTCTACCACTGAATCATCTCAATGGGAGGCTCAAAAAGGTTTAACTGCCGGACCTGTTTCGGGCAAATCGGATGTAGAAATTCTGTCAGACAATCCTTTGCAAACCATCGAAGGTTTTGGCGCCTGCTTTAACGAACTGGGATGGACATCGCTAAATTCGTTGGGTAAAGCAGACCGCGAATCTGTACTGAAAGAATTATTTGCTCCGGGGGTTGGTGGTAATTTCACCGTCTGCCGAATGCCTGTAGGTGCCAACGATTTTGCCCGCGACTGGTATTCATATAACGAAACGGAAGGCGATTTTGAGATGAAAAATTTCAGCATTGCAAATGATTTACAAACACTTGTCCCTTTTATTAAAAACGCCAAACAATACAATCCGGCGTTAAAAATCTGGGCGTCTCCCTGGAGTCCACCTTCGTGGATGAAATGGAACAAGCATTATGCCTGCGCCAGCACGAACGCAGCTATGGATAAAAAATTCCAAAACGGCCTTGATAATGCGAAACAAGGAAAGGAAGGCACCAACCAATTTATTCAGAAGGACGAATATTTCAAGGCTTATGCGCTCTACTTCTCGAAATTTATAAAAGCATACCGCGATCTGGGAATCAATATCTCAGCGGTAATGCCTCAGAATGAATTCAATTCCTGTCAAATATTTCCCTCGTGTACCTGGACTTCTGCCGGTCTGGCAAAATTTATTGGCGCTTACTTAGGACCGGCAATGGAGAAGGAGAAAGTGGAAATAATGTTTGGAACCATGGAGCGTCCAAACATTGCCCTAGTGGATACCATTATCAATGATCAGCTTGCAGGTAAATATATTAAAGGTATTGGTTTTCAGTGGGCAGGAAAAAAGGCGATAGCCGATGCGCATCAGAAATATCCAAACATGCTTTTGTACCAGTCGGAGCAGGAGTGTGGCGATGGTAAAAACGACTGGAAATATTGCAGTTATGCTTGGACGCTGATGAAGCATTACCTCGACAATGGTGCGAATGCTTACATGTACTGGAACTTATCGCTCGACAAAGATGGTTTCAGCCGATGGGGCTGGCGTCAGAATTCGCTCGTAAGCGTTGACTTACTGAAAAAAACCTACACCTATAATTTTGAATATTACCTGTTGAAACATGTGAGCCATTTTGTGATGCCAGGTGCCAGGCTTCTGGATACCAAAGGAGCCAATGCGAACATCCTTGCATTTGTCAATCCGGATAAGAGCATAGTGGTTATTGTCCGGAATGATGAAAAAGCAGATAAAAAAATCAACCTTAAAATTGGTGAGATAGTGATAAATCCGCTGATGAAGGCTGATTCGTTCAATACGTTTGTTGTTAAGTGATTTACAAATCGATACAATGAGAAAGACGAGCATCCTTCTGTTACTTTGTTTGGTCGGCCTGAATCTGAACACTGCTTTTGCCCAGGTAAAACCGATCACTTTTCATCCCGGAAATCCGCATTACTTTAGTTTTAAAGGGAAACCAACGATTCTGATTACCTCCGGCGAACATTACGGAGCTGTGATGAACCCCGATTTCGATTACAGAAAATACCTGGAAACCCTTCAGAAAGATGGGTTGAACCTGACGCGGACGATGACCGGCGCTTATTTTGAACCTGCTGGTGCATTCAATATTTCAAAAAACACGTTGGCCCCGGACGGGTTGAAATACCTGTGTCCCTGGGTTCAGGTTGAGAAAGGATTAAAGTTTGACCTTGACCGATGGGATAAAGCCTATTTTGTCCGGCTGAAGGACTTTGTTGCTGAAGCCCAAAAACGCGGCGTCATCGTGGAACTGTCCTTGTTCTGTCCGTTTTACGAAGAGATGCAATGGGAATTGAGCCCTTTCAATATCAAAAATAATGTCAACGGATTGGGTGCAATTCCCCGCACAGATGTATACACGCTCGATAAAAACAAGGGACTTTTGGCTGTTCAGGAAAAGATGGTCCGTAAAGTCGTTGAAGAACTGAAAGGCTTTCCGAACCTGATCTACGAAATTTGCAACGAACCTTATTTTGGCGGAATTACCATCGAATGGCAAAATCGCATTGCCCAGGTGATCACTGATGCTGAAAAATCGTTCAGGAATCAGCACCTGATTTCACAAAACATTGGCAATGGATTTCAGAAAATACAGGAGCCAAACCCATTGGTTTCGGTTTTCAATTTTCACTATGCTACGCCTCCCAAAGCAGTTACGCTCAATTTTGATTTGAACAAGGTCATCGGCGAAAACGAAACAGGCTTTAACGGACAAAAGGATTCGACTTATCGTAAAGAAGCGTGGGAGTTGATCTTAGCCGGCGGCGGATTGTTTAATAACCTCGATTATTCGTTTACAACCGATAACGAAGACGGCACTTTTCAGTATCCTGGCGCGCAGCCAGGAGGTGGAACCCCAGCTTACCGCAGGCAACTGAGTTACCTGAAAAAATTCATTGAATCATTCAACTTTGTGGCCATGAAACCCGACACAACGGTTTATGCCGGAGGATTGACAGGAAAAAACAATGTCTATGTCCTGGCTGAAACGGGTAAACAGTATGCCATTTACTGGATGAGTGGCAAACAGGTTCAACTGGAACTTAATCTTCCCAAAGGCAATTATTCATTGGAGTGGATGAATCCGCTAAGTGGAAAATATGAAAAGAAAATTACCTTGAATCATGCCGGTGGTAAGGCAAAGCTTGAGTCGCCGTCCTATTCAGAAGACTTCTCGCTGCGGATTTTAAATTTGAATTGACGAAGGAAGAATCTGATAATTTGAGGTCACAATTTGTGACCTCAAGTTAAAGTGTTATCTGAAGCTATTTTTATGTATTTATAAATCAGGAAATAATGAGTCTTAAAATTTTAATTTTTCTTCTTGCTTTACCAATCTTCACATTCGGTCAGTCAACCCAGAAAATTGATTTGCTTCCGGGCGAAAAAATATGGTCAGGAGCCATAAAGGAAAGTGATAAAATGCCTTTTGCGGAAGGTTATAAATTCGACTTCTATGCCAATAACCTATCCAATCAGTTGCAGCCCTTGTTATTAGGGAATAAAGGATTGTGGGTGTGGAGCGAAGATCCGTATGCGTTCGAGGTTCAAAACGATAAAGTTATCATTTCAAACGCTAAAGGTGAAGTAAAATACGGTCATTCGGGCAGCAGCCTGAGCGAAGCGCGACAATTTGCTTCCAAAACGTTTTTCCCGGCTTCAGGAAAAATGCCCGATGAATTGTTGTTTTCGAGACCACAATACAATACCTGGATTGAATTGACCTACAATCAAAATCAAAAGGATGTTTTAAAATATGCGCAGGCCATTATTGATAACGGATTTGCGCCAGGCGTATTGATGATCGATGATACCTGGCAGGAAGATTATGGCCTTTGGAAATTCCATCCGGGCCGCTTTCCCGAGCCAAAACAAATGATTGATAAACTTCACGAGATGGGGTTCAAGGTGATGGTTTGGATGTGCCCATTTGTTAGTGGTGATCAGGCTATTATTGTTCGCGAAATCATGCAAGGGAAAGGGTTTCTTATGCAGAAAACATCCGAAAAGCCGACCTGGGAGAAGGCAACCGACCCGGCGATGATCAGCTGGTGGAATGGCTATTCAGCTTTGCTCGACTTCACCAACCCAGCTGCGGTAAAATGGTTCAACGACCAGCTAGACCGACTTGCTAAGGATTTTGGTGTCGACGGTTTTAAACTTGATGCCGGCGACATGAATTTTTATACGTCAGATGCCCTGAGCATGAAACCTGCTTCACCAAACAAGCAATGTGAATTGTACGCTCAATTCGGTTTGCGTTATCCGCTCAACGAATATCGCGCTTGCTGGAAAATGGCAGGATTGCCACTCGCACAACGACTTGCCGATAAAAACCATAACTGGGAAGATGCTCAAAAACTTGTTCCTCAAATGCTCACGGAGGGATTAATCGGTTATACTTTTTCGTGTCCCGATATGATTGGAGGCGGTGAATACCGAAGTTTCCTTGATTTGAAATCAATTGATCAGGATTTGGTCGTTCGTTCGGCGCAAATCCATTCATTGATGCCAATGATGCAGTTTTCGGTTGCTCCGTGGCGAATCCTGGATAAAGAACACCTTGAAGCAGTTAAAGCTGCTGTTAAAATCCGTGAAAAATTTACACCGACGATTCTTGAATTGGCGCGAAAATCTGCGCAAACGGGTGACCCAATTATCAGCTCAATGGAATACACTTTCCCGGGTAAAGGATTTGAAGCAATTAATGATCAATTTATGTTGGGCGAAACCATTTTGGTGGCTCCGGTCGATAAAAAAGGAACTTCACGAAAGGTTGTTTTGCCAAAAGGGAAATGGTTATCCGACGAGGGGAAAAAGTATAAAGGCGGTGCGTCCTATACGATCGATGTTCCAATTGCACGGTTACCGTATTTTGTATTGAGCAAATAAGTTAAAGCGTTAAAAAAAGGAAAAGTAACCATTCGCAAGTTTGTAAATGCTTTGATGAATCCGGTAAGTAGAAGATATGAAAAGAAAATTGCATCGAATCATCCGGTTGTAAGGCAAAGCTTCAATTGCCGTCATAATTTATAGCCCTGCAAATTTTAAAGCTCGTTATTAAGGGAGATAAACCTGCTGAAGGGAACGAAATAATTTATTGAAATTTTGTATCTTAGGGACAATGTTTTGTGCGATATATTAGGCATTGACTAACATCATAAATCCACTCAATGAAAACAGAAAATACTTCAGTTTTGATACCTGATGAAATTATAAGTAACAAGATATTTTTAGTCAGAGGGTTAAAGGTTATGCTTGATAAAGATCTCGCCGAATTATATGGGGTTTCAACTGGAAATTTAAACAAAGCTGTCAAGCGGAATATCAAACGTTTCCCTGACGATTTTATGTTTCAACTCACTGATGAAGAATTTAAAATCTTGATATTCCAAATTGGAATATCAAGTTGGGGCGGTACTCGAAGTTCTCCATATGCCTTTACAGAACAGGGCGTTGCTATGCTATCTGGAATTTTAAATAGCGATAGGGCAATCAGTGTCAATATCCAAATCATGCGGATATTCACCAGAATACGACAAATGTTGACTGATACGATTGGTCTAAAACTGGAGATTGAAGAAATTAAGAAAAAGGTTCAAAATCAGGATAAGAACATTGAACTGGTTTTCAGTTACCTCGACGAGCTGATTACCAGACAGGAAGAACAATCGCCCCGAAAACGGATCGGATACAAGCCCGATCATTAAGTATAAAATAAATTGGAGGTCACAATTTGCGATCTCCAATTCAGAATTGACTAACATATGCGTTAAATAAACGTGACGCAAAATTCGATACCTTCATAAAACATTAGCAACCAGGAAGAATTTTTAATCCTGAAATTCCAATTTGGATTATCAAGTAGTCGTGGCGCCAAAAGTTATCCATAGACGGTTGCAGCGTAACAAATTGCCTTGTTCCACTGAAATTTGTATAGCAAAAGAAGGTGAATTAATCCTCGGTTTAAAGGAATATACGATTCCCAATCAGAATTTTTAATAGTTGGATAATCCCTGATTATAAATAGACATTGACATCCTTTATATTAACAATAAATATATTAATGGCCATTCAGTAGCTGTAATCTGAGTGCAAATCACTAACTTGCAGAAATTCAAAAGTTCGGAATTGTCCAATTATTGAAGTATTCGTTACATATAAATATCACAATTATGAAAAAGGTTTTATTTTACACGCTATTATTCTTTGCCTTAATAAATATAGCTGGTTGCCAAAAGTCGATTGATCCTACGGGTGACCTGGTCATTAATGCAAGAGACGGTGTTGGCACTTCGCTTATTGGGAAGACAGTATATTTGTATGATAATCAGTACGACTATGACAACTATCTTTATTCCGATACCCAGGTTACCGACAACAGCGGACAAGTCAGGTTTGAATTTTTACCGGCTGGTGTTTATTATTTCGAATGTGATTTTGAGAACACTTACGGAGAAACGGTTACAATATCAGGTTCTGGTGATGTCTTCGAGGGAAATGAAACGACCGTTACATTAATGCCTTAAGTATTAGTTTTCCCGAACCAAAGAATTGCTGGTTGATTCATGCAGAAGATTGATTTGTTCAGATTCAAAAAAATGTTGTAATTGCAGCTTAATTTAGCGGAATAAGTCCGAAGATTAGAACCGCAAAAGAGAACTGAAAAACAATGCACAAGTCAGAACCCAGTTACCAGTATGAGCTCGATTTCGCTGTTCGTGATTATGAATGCGATTTACAGGGGATCGTCAACAATGCAGTCTACTTAAATTATTTCGAACATACCCGGCATACCTTTCTGATCGGCAAAAACATCGATTTTGCCGCGCTGCATGCAGAAGGGATCGACCTGGTTGTATCGCGTATTGAGATCGATTACAAACGCTCGCTCAAAAGCGGCGATTCATTTATGGTACGACTCAATATCCTCAGGGAGGGACCATTGAAATTGATTTTCATCCAGGATATCTTCACGTTGCCAGATAATAAGCTGGTTGCCAGTGCAAAAGTCATCGGTGTCGGATTAAAACGTGGCCGGCCGATTCGATTGGAAGAGGTTCCCGGATTTAATGAACTCGTATAATCGATGGAATACCTTCCCCTTATTGGAACAGTCGCGCTTTTAAATTTGCTGGCGGCGATTAGCCCCGGGCCCGATTTCGTGGTTACAGTGAGGAATTCACTCTGTTATTCGCAACGAGCAGGTATCTTTACGGCCCTCGGTATTAGCCTGGCACTTTGCGTCCATTTGTTCTACTGTGCAGCCGGAATTGGTTACATCATCTCGACATCAGTTGTCCTTTTTTCCATTTTGAAATTACTTGGCGCAGCTTACCTGATCTATTTGGGTGTGAGTTCATTTATCGCCAAAGGCTCCAGAATCGATCTCGCTGAAGAGCGTACCGGGACCGACCTTACACGTTTAAAAGCATTTCGGATGGGATTTCTGACCAATGTGCTCAACCCGAAAGCGACGTTGTTTTTCCTGAGTTTGTTTACGCTGGTGATCGGTAATTCCACCCCTGTTTACATCATCCTGACGATTTCTGCGATCATCATCCTGACCGCCTTTACCTGGTTCACGATTGTCTCCATATTCCTTGCCCAACAAAACGTTCAACGGTTATTTCTTAAATATGAAAAAATCATCAACCGTACACTCGGCGGATTCCTGGTGTTTTTAGGAGTAAAGATAATATTGACATTTTATTAGCGGTTTTTTTCTCTCCCGCTATCGTTTTTGAAAATAGACTTCCTGTTCCATAGCTAAGAACTCATTAGAAAACCAGGTGTATATTGGCCTGACATGTCCTTCATCTCCCGTTGAAGGAAGATCGCTTAAAACAAGTGAATCGAAAATATTTTATTTTTTAATAATATTTTGCGAAAAGCATTTTCTTATTTAAAAAGTTCGTAATTTTAAGGCACGAACCGGTTGAAATACAAAAAACCTTTTTCCTTTTAAAAATCTTTTAAATTCTGCTCTATGGTAAGATCCTCAGGGATGTGAAGCCATCCCGAACACTTTTTAAAGTGAATTCCTATATTCAAAATCGTTTTACTACCTGCTTGAAGCAACTACCCTCATCAGTCATGAAGGTGTTAGCTGTCATTCGTTTGAAGCGATTTAGTTATCAATTAAGTCGCTTGTTTTATTTTAGTGTCACATGATTAAACAATAAAACAAAAACAGATGTCATCAAATAGTGACTATTTAGAATTATTAGATGAAATTCAGGCCATCGTACCTGAAAAAACGATCATCCCAACCATGCCTGTGGATGTATTTGTGCAGGAGGCGGAGGATCTCTACCACTGGTGCCAGGATGACAAGCCAGCACTCATCAGGGCCGGACTCGACTGGATGAATGTCGAGCAACTTCCCGTTCGCGCGGGAGCCTGCCGCGAATCGCAGTCGCGGTGGAACAAGGAGCGGAATACACGCCAGAAAGATGAGCAGGCCTGGAAAGAGCAGTCGCCTTTAGCTTTCGAATTGCGCGACCGGTTGCTCCATTCATATCGGTATGCTTTCCGCAACGATGAGGGTTTACTGTCGAGGGTGGAAGATATTGCAACGGGCGACTCAAATGCCGATATGGTGCAGGATCTGAATGACCTCTCGGTATTGGGTAAAGCCAATTTAGATTTGCTTGCAGCGATTGGTTTTGATGCTGCATTACTGGATGAAGCTGCATTGACGTCGGACCTGATGGGCGACCTGCTGGGTGCGACCAATGGTGAGCGGAAGAAAGACAGCGAAGCGATGCTGATCCGCGACAAGGCTTTCACCCACCTGAAGGCGCCAATGGATGAAATCCGCAATTGTGGCAAGTATGTTTTCTGGAAGAATCCAGACAGGCTTGAAGGGTATGTAAGTGCCTACTTTAAAAGGAAAAATATCCAGACAGAAAAGGTTGAATCAAAGGTTGAAGCCTGAGAATTATAGAAACCCGGTAACTGAATTCAATTAAAGTTATCGGGTTTCTTGTTTTTGAAGAGGTATATTCTTTTTGTAATGGGTCCCGCGATTTTCAATCGCGGTTTTTAGATATGATTGCAACCGAAGATTGGCATTACCTAATTTTATTTACATAAGTCAATCCGGGCGGGTCCCCAGCCAATCTGACGACCCAATTGTCAATCTGACGGCCAGAAAGTTAATCCGGACGGGTCACCAGTCAATCTGACGGCCAGAAAGTTAATCCGGACGGGTCACCAGCTAATCTGACGACCAGAAAGTCGATCCGGACGGGTCCCCAGTCAATCTGGCGGTGAGAAAATTAATCCGGAAGGGTCACCAGCTAATCTGGCGGTGAGAAAATTAATCCGGAGGGTTAAAAACCTTATTTCCCTTAAATTTACCTTAGTAGAAAGCAAATCCCCCTGATCTAAACCTTATTAATTTGCCTGTAAATCAATAAGGTTGAAAACAGCGAGGCTAACCTGGCAACTAAGTGGTCGGTAAAACTAAAAGATGGTTTTGGCATTTTATCTAGGGCAATAAAATGGTAGGTTTAATAGGCATAAAATCTATCCTTTAGGTAAAATATACACAAAAATGTAGGTAGGGCACTAAAATTTAAATTCGTCACTTCATGATCGGAAATTGTAAATAATTAAGTACGTTTACAAAAATAATATGTAATATCCTTTTGCCTATTCATTATTATTTGCAGGCTATTAAGAAGTTTTAAAGCGTATAATCTATTTGTATGCAAGCCATTAAATTACAGTCTATATATTACTTGGCATATTTTGCTGACCTGGTCCAGTGGCTGATATTTTTAGCATCCCAAAGAGCCTAATTTTATACCGCCGTTTGTTAATTTAAAAGCATATAGAACTATATTTGTAAACTATGGATAAGGCATTAAAATCAAATATGAAGGAACTGATCAAATCAAAGAGAGGCTTTGAATTTGAGGAGTTTATAAATCATATGCACCTTATTCAATACGGGTCAGAAGGTTATCAACCAACAAGAGAACGAAGAGATGATGGAGCTGAAGGTTTAATTATAAACTCACGTACAATTATAGCAGCTTATGGACCTGATTCTTATAAAGAAAAAGCGTTTCTGAAAAAAGTTAATGATGACTTTGAAGACTATTTGAATAAATGGGCCAAAGCAAACCCTAATTGGAATATGTATTTTAATAGTTCATTAGCTCCGGAGCAAATAAAAGTATCAGATAAATTAAGGGAAATTGCTAAAAAAAAATCAATTGCGATTGATAAGATTATCATCAAGGGTATTGATCAAATACTGCAACTTATTGAAAACGAGCTTAATAATAAGCAGCAAAGGGAGTTAGTATCTTTATTGAACGTTCCCAAAGAACTAATGATATTTGACCATATCCGAACAATAATTGATGATTTGATTAGGGGATTTGGTATTGACGAAGAGAATATCAAATATAAAATTGAGGTTGATGTTCTTGAAAAAATTAAACTAAATTATTCAGAATCAGATGCAAAAAATGCTGAAGATGAATATACAGATTTGATTGAAAATGGAACTTTAAAGAAAATATGGAATATCTTAGCGACATTTGAATCGGAACAGATAAATACATTAAAGCAACGGATTAAAAGGGAGTTCAATAATATCAATGGTGATTTCAAAGGGAAAATAAATAGTTTAACTGAAAAATATCTTGATAAATATACCAGTGGGTTGGATGATGATTTTGAGCTTTACACTAGAGCTTTATTGATATATTGCTTTGAACAATGTATGATTGGGGATAAGACAAATAACGAAAAAAAGCGAAAATGATAATCCCGCATCCAGAAAGCGACTTGAAATTAAATGTCATGGTTCTTGGCTCTGAATTAATTAAAATTCTAACTAAAAGAGGCAAGGGGGCAAGGTATGTCCTTGTTGAAAATATATTGACTGACTTTTTAAAAGGTGACGTCAGGAGAACACCAGACTTATTTATGTATTCTCTATTGTTTCTATACTCGATTGGACTTATTGACCAACGAGGATATAAAATAAAGCTAACTCCGCATGTTTTTGAACAGGCAAAATTATTTGACTAAATGCTAATCAGATTATACTCAGACTCTAACTTAATTGTTCAAAATGTTGATTTTGAACCGGGTATTAATATTATTTATGGGAGATATTCTGGAAATAAGGAGGCAAAAGGAATTAATGGTATCGGAAAATCTTCATTAGTAAGGTTGATTAATTATATGTTGTTGAGTGATACCGCAGAAAAAGAATTTAATAAGCCTAAGTATAATTTTTTAAGAGACGAAAATCATAGCTTGACATTGGAATTTGAAGCCCATGGTAAAAAGTACTTCATTAATAGATTTTTTTCTGAAAATAACACTGTCTTTTTTGGGTATTCACCCAATAGTTTGGATGAATATGAAAAAACTGAATTGATTGATGTCTTATCAGGGTTATTATTTCCAGTAACAAATAATGAAGTGTATGTCGAAGGCAACAAGTTCCGAACTTTGATGCAATTCTTCATAAAAGACGATTTACAGAACAAATCAAGAAAAGACCCAACCAATTTTTTTAGCTTTAATCCAAATGTAGTTGATAAAGCAATTTATAACTTTTATTTACTTGGTATCCCTACGAAGCATCTTATTAATTTCAATGAAGTTTCTAAAGAATACGCCCAATATAAGGGTGCATTGAAAACCAATGAAGATAAACTCAAAGCTGATACCGGAAAATCAGTTGAAGAGTACAGATCCGAAAAATTGAAGTTAGAAGCAAATGTCAGGGTATTAAAAGATCGGCTGAAGAAGTATGAATTTAATGATTCTCATAAGGATATCGAAAAAAAATTGACTGACGTTATTTTAAAAATAAATGATAAATCGCAAGAATATCATGCAGTTAGTCAAAAGCTAAAAAATGTACGTGATTCTTATCAGATTAATCAAGATATAGATACTCAGCAGATTCAGAAAATATATAATGAGGTATTGGCTAATTTCGGGAGTGCAATTAAAAAATCATTGGACGAAATAAAGCAGTTTAAATCAGAAATTCTTGAAAACAGGAATAAATTCCTTGTAATCAAGGAAAATGAATTGGAAGTATCAATCGATGCAATTTTTAAAGAACTTTCAAAACTGGAAGAGGAAAGAACACTATTATTAAAAGAGCTTCACGAAAAGGGAGCATTAGATAGACTTGAAAGCACATACGAGGAATTAATAAAAGAGCAATCACTGGTAGAAAGACAAAACCAAATATTAATACTTGTTGATGAATACAACCAGATACTTTCAGATCAGGAAATTGTAATAAGTGAAGTTAGAAGAGACATTTCTTTGGATATACAAAATGCACAATCTTCGTTGAATGAATTAAGAGAGTTATTCAATGAAATATTAAGTTCTGCTTTATTTCTAAATGAGGAAGATTCGTCTGGATATTTTGATATCTCACAAACAAGAAATAGTAAAAATAATCTCCCATTTAAGATTGATGTGAATATTCCCAAGTCGGGTTCTCTTGGCCAAGAAGATTTAAAGACAATTGCTTATGATATCTTGATTTTTTTAAATGCAATTATGAAAGACCGGTCAGTACCTGATTTTTTAATTCATGATGGCGTATTCGGAAACATGTCCCATAAAACAATGGTAAATTATCTAAACTACATTTACAAAAAGCATTTAAAACTATTTGAAATAAAGAACTTTCAATACATTGTAACCTTTAGTGAAGATGAAATTGAAATTCCGGCTAACAAAATAGATTTGTATGGCAAGTTCGATTTTGATTTTAATAAGAGAAAAATAATTGAATTAGAGGATATTGACGAAAAAATGCTATTCAAAAGGAATATAACGCAATAAATAAAGCCATCTGCCTCCAAGCACAATGTCAATTAATTTTATCACATAAAACAAAACTTAACAAATATTACTGCTTAACTAACGCTCGATATGAAAACGGCCAGCTTGCAACAAACAATAAATTCTATCTGGCGAGCGAGATGATGCAGATTTTTCTAACTTGGTTTTCAATTGTAAACCACGCAATTTAAATCCTGGAACTGTAATCTGAAGCGTTTTACAATCTTTTGATGTGTCTGCGTTGCACAAAAATAAATCCGATGAAACCAACATGAAAAATGTCGGCGAATGGGATCTAAGGCGTTCAGGCAATCAGAATACCAAAAATAAAACCACCGGTTGATGATCTGGAATTATTAAAGATTGTATAGATTTACAGAACTATACTAATTTCAAAAACGCCAGCTATGAGTTTAAATCAATTTATGACTGAAAACCTGGATATCATAAAAGATGAGATCATCAAAAACATTCCTAATCCTGAATTTGATTCTCATGAATTTATCAGGCTTTTCGCAAAGAGATTTGAAATAAGCTATATTGGGTTCTTAAGTTCCTATAAAAATGAACCATTTAGAAACGTACATGCTCAGATAGGAAGGTTTTTATCAGAACACCAGGAGCCGTTGGAAATAAAAGATTTTGGAACGCCCCAAAGTCCAAACATCTTTGGAATTGAATCAACCAACGAGAGGTGGGTAAAAACTGATCCGGGAAGTTCGGTCCAGATGGAACTTACTTTTAAAAGGTTGAGGCTTGGTGGAAAGCAAGTGATACTTTAAAATCAGACAAGTTCGCAACAGTTTTTGATAATTCTGCTCAATGGTTTCCTGATAAAGACAGCCAAGAACCCTAAAATGAAATTGGGAAATCGGGAGGTTAAAAAAATTACCAGGAAGCGTTACAAACTTTATAAATTAAAGAATTGCATTATTGCTAATTTAATATTTGTACATATATTTGTACTAAATATTGTACAAATAATCGTCAATTATGCTTACAACAACAATTTCAGTAGATAAAGCGGTCGAAGTTGTGCCACCCATTTCGGTTCATGTTGTGCCACTTTATTCTGACCAATAAGATTTTGTTTCGGTCGAAGATGTGCCACGTGTTTCGGTCGAAGTTGTGCCAGAGACATAATTAAAGGAATGATTTCTATCTTATCGCTGAAACTTAAATC
>Ga0209386_1000261_pt1 | contig 27030 bp, 25 predicted proteins | sample NGEPertwo_FD_184510 | JGI IMG/M metagenome (GOLD analysis project Ga0209386, IMG submission 184510) | Arctic peat soil microbial communities from the Barrow Environmental Observatory site, Barrow, Alaska, USA - NGEE Permafrost154B-two... | ecosystem: Environmental > Terrestrial > Soil > Wetlands...
GCCTTCGTCGGCGTCGCCGCGTGCGGCGTCAAGGTCACCGAGAAGGCGACGCCCGCGGCGACGCCGACGAAGGCCGCGCGGCCTTCGGCCGCGGCCTCCTCGACCGCCGCCGAGTCACCATCGCCCTCGGTCACTCTGCTGCCCACGCCGACGCCGTCGACGGAGGCCGCCACCGCGAGGCGGGCGGCCGCGAGCGTCGCGGTCAAGGCGATCCTGCCGCAGTTCGACGTGCAGGCGGAGGACATCTTCACGCGCAGCCAGGCGCCCGGCGCCGCCGTCGCGGTGGTCGCCGGCGATGGCGCCGTCTACGTGCGCTGCTTCGGCGTCCGCGAGGTGGGCAAGCCCGAGAAGGTCGACAAGGACACCGTTTTCCAGCTCGCCTCCATCTCGAAGAGCTTCACCACGACGATGCTGGCCGCTCTGGTCAGCGAGCGCGAGATCGGCTGGGACGACCCCCTGGAGAAGTACTGGCCCGGTTTCGCGCTGTGGGATCCGTGGGTGAGCCGGCACGTCACCTTCCGCGACCTCACGGCTCACCGCAGCGGGCTGCCCGCGTACGCCGGCGACGAGCTCGAGCAGTTCGGCTACGGCCGCATGGAGATCCTGCGCCGGCTCCGGTACCTGGAGCCGGTCGCCGGCTTCCGTGCGGCCTACGCCTACCAGAACGCCCTGCCTACCGCCGCCGCCGAGGGCGCCTCGAGGGCCACGGGTGAGTCGTGGGAGAGACTCGTGCGCACGCGCGTGCTGGCGCCGCTTGGCATGGACGCGACCGTCCTCAGCTACCGGGACTACCTCGACGCGCCCAACCGCTCGGGGTCGCAGACGATGGGCAACGGCACGATGCGGGCAGGAACACCGGCGGACGACGACGTCTTCGCCCCCGCGGGGGGCGTGAGTGCGACCATCGCCGACATGGTGCCGTACCTGCGCATGCAGCTGAACGGGGGGGCGCTCGCCGGCGTGCGTGTGGCGGGAGACAAGGCCCTGGCCGCGACCCACGCGGCGACCACGGTGATCGACGACGACGACGAGGCCGGCCCAACCGCCTATGCACTGGGGTGGGAGACGTACGGCTACCTCGGGCGCCGCGTGGTGCAGCACGGCGGCGATTTCAGCGCTGGCGTGAGCACCATGATCAGCATGATGCCGGCCGACGGCGTGGGCATCGTCGTGCTCACCAACGCGTTTCCGGAGGGTCATGCACTCGCGACCGCGCTGACGAAGACGCTGTACGACCTCTCCATCGAAGGTGAGCCGCAAGCGGACTGGCTGAGGGAGCAGCAGCAGCTGCTGCGGGACAAGCTGAAGGGATCGATCCTCGACCCGTACGAGCATCTGCCGCCGCAACCGCCGCCCGCCGCCGCGTCGCCGCGCGGCAGGGCCGTCTACGAGGGCGCCTTCGCGAACGCCTACTACGGGCGCGTGACGGTGCGCCGCGGTCCAGGCTCGGGGCTCAGCGTTCGGCTCGGTCGCGGGGCGACGCTGCGCTACGTGCCATGGGACGGCGACACCTGGCGCCAGCCCCAGACCGACACGGCGGCCGTCTTCAGCGTGCGCGACGGCCGCGCTCGCAGCGTCAGGCTCATGGTCCTGGACTTCGCCGGCCGTGACGGACTGTTCGTGCGCCGGCGGTAGGCTTCACTTCTTGCGCCGCTCCTGCCAGGAGCGGAGCGAGAGCCCCGTGAAGACGCCGGCCACGCCGGCGACGATCAGCAGGAGCGCCTTGCTCGTGCCGCTGACGGCGAGGAGCGCGAGCATCTCGACGTGCGCTCCCCTTACCAGCCCGGGAGACGCTGCGCGCCCTCCAGGGCGCGCATGTCGGTGACGTCGTGGTTCATCTCGAGGATGCCTTTGTAGGCGCCGGCGTCGTCGCGGACCGCCGTGTAGCGCGTGTACTTGAAGCGCTTGCCGTCCTGCTCCCAGCCTGCGGCCACGTCCCTGGCGCCGGCCTTGAACTCGCGCAGGATCTCCTCGAGACACTCGAGCGTGTGCTCGGGGTGGCAGTCGCGCACGTCGCGACCGATGTAGCGTGCGTCGCAGGTCTTGTAGGTGGCGCCGCTCCAGTACACCAGCACGTCGTTCTCGTCGGCGAAGCTGACGTCGATGGGCAGGTCGCGCAGGACCAGCCTGGTCTGTTCGGGGGTGAGCGTGCCGCGCTGGAAGTACATCGCCGGATCACCTCTTGGGTCGTCGGGGACTGCCCGGAACCATGCTACTGCATCGGGAGAGGGCCGACGCCCGTCGCCGGCCGGCCCTCGTTTACCAGTCGAGCAACCGGCGCTGCCCTTCGAGGGCGCGGATGCCGGTGACGTCCTGGACCGTCTCGACGACGCCGCGATAGGCGCCGCTCGCGTCGCGCACCGCGAAGTAGCGGATGTGCAGGAACGTGCCGCCGAGCTCGATCCAGAACTCGGCGGCGCTCTTGTCGCCGGCGCGGAAGGCGTCGATGATCTGCTGCACCTTGTGCACGCTTGACGGAGGGTGGCAGTTCTGCGCCTTGCGGCCGATCACGCCGGGGCTGCGCGGGAAGATGCGCTCGCCCTCGCTGTAGTAGCGCACCTGGTCGTGCTCGTCGACGAACTGGAAGTCGATGGGGAGAGTGGTGAGCATGAGGCCCAGCTGTTCGAGGGTGAGGCCGCCGGTGGTGAGCTGCAGGAGGCCGGCGGGCGCAGCCGGCCCGGCCGGAGGGCCTGCGGCGCCGACTCCAGCGCCCGCCGCCGCGTCCGCCGGCGGCCACGCCGGCACTCCTGTGACGAAGGCGTAGCCGATCTCGCCCTCGCCGGCGCGGATCTCGGCCCACTCGTCATCGCTCAGGGTGTCGACGGCCATTGGGTGGAGCACCTTCTCCTCCTTGCCCACCATGTCGTCGGCCATCTTCGCCAGCGCCAGGCAGGTGCTCACCGACAGGGCGGCATCGTCGGCGGCGATGGTCTCGCGAGCCTGCTTGATGAGGGCGCGGATGTCGTCGTGGATCGCCCACATCACCTTGCTGGGTCCCTCGACGCCGTGCTCTTCCAGGTAGGGGAAGAGCTGGTTCTCCTTGCGCAGGTAGTGCAGGTTCACCTCGGCGACGCGGTCCACGGTGCCGGCCAGCGCGGTCTTGAGCCGCCCCCACGCGTCCGGCGCCGGCGGCTCGCCTATGGCCTCGGCGACCTTGCGCAGCGAAGCGGTGACCTGCAGCAGAGCCTGGTTCTCGCGCTGGAACGTGTCGATAGGGTGCCCGGCCGGCACGCTCACCGGCTCGTGGCCCTCCAGGGCGTCGGCGAACACCTGCACGTGCACGTCGCAGAGCCGCTTCACGTCGTCCGCGGGCACGCCGCCCTCGATGAGCTTCTGCTCCATGGCGGCGATCTCGGTGGCCTCCACGTCGGCGATGAGCTCTTCGAAGCGCGGCTTGACCTCATCGGGAGTCTTGCCCGCGTGCAGCTCGCCGACGATGGCGGCGAGCTCTTCCAGACGCGCTGGGTCGACGGTGTCGACGCCGGGCGCGTCGGCGACGCTGGCGCGCGCGCCCGTCTTTGCCTGGATCTCGCCGGCCACGTCGTTCATGAGCTGGTTGAGGGGCACGTTGGCGAGCTGCGCCGCCTTGTCGAGGGTCGCCATGCGACCCATGGTGCGGCGCAGCACCGGGTTGGTGAGCTTGCCGAACTCTGGGTGGTAGGCCGCCAGGAAGTCGAGGAGGAAGGGATACTCCTTGAGCAGCGTGTGCACGGTGGTCTTGGGCGTGATCGTCATACCCTACTCCAATGGTCGGGATTAGGCTCTGACGGGATGGTACCACCGGGCAACGGCGCGGCAACTTGACTTGCCTCAAGGGCCGAATCCAGGGCCACGATGGGCGCACAGGTTAGCCAGACATGTGTGGGTGCGAGGGCCACGACCCGGCGCCTGAGGTCACCGTGACGGGACTCATCGAGGTGCTGCATCACGGCACATGATGTGGCGAACAGAATACGAGGCTGATCCGGGAGTGCCGCCATGGCCTTTCCAGCTCCGTCACATGGGCACCGGGTGCCGCGGCGGCCCGCGATGTCGCCTGCGCGCCTAGCAGCCTTCCACCTCAGCAGCTCGGATGTCTCGAGAGAGGCCGTCAACGTCGGGGAACAGCGTGAACTCGCTGATGCCCGCGGACCTCAGCTCACGACGAACCTGCACGCAGATGTCCTTCGGCAATACGACCTTCGCTAAGCGCTTGCTGCACTGCTCGTCGATGCCGTTGCGCTTGTTGCCGTGCACTGTGAACGCGCCCCTTTGCACAGTGATGCGGGGACTGTTGTACGAGGGAACAAGAGCCACGGGCCGGGCTGGCAGGCGAATGGAAGCGTAGGGAGCAGCAAGGTACTTGGCGGCCAGCGTGTCGGAAGTGAGGATCAGATCCGGCTTTCCACAGCTCCAATCGTTCAGAGACCACGGGTCGAGAATCCACACTGCGGCATCGTGAAGCGCCGTGTCATGACAGACGGCGAAGTGGAGGGCGATAAGAGATCCTGTGGTCCAGTCCAGCAGGCGTGTGGGCAGGCCCCAGTGCTGCATGATGAAGTACCACTCCCAGTCGGAGGCCGGGATTCTGGGCAGCAGGTCTCTCGCCTTGAGGACGAACTCAGATCGGATCTCGTCTGGTGGCACGAGGACAATGCAGCAAAGTGTGAGAACTCGATTCTCGACGAGCGAGACGTAATCGAGGCACCGACATGGTGCATCAATACTGCCTTGCGCTTCGCTCACATGTTCGCGGGCAATGAGGAGGCAAGCGCCTTGGAGCGCGAGCTCCAGACTCTTGAGGACTGGTTCCTGGCGGCTGATCAGCTGAAGCGCAGTGAGTTCGAGCGGCAGGTCGATGAGCCTGAGGACGTCGCGAACGAAGAGAATCTGGAAGACGAGCCGGGCTGGCCCGACGACACGGCTTGAGTGCGGAGTCTTGGGTTGCGGGGTGGCGGAGAGGCGTCGTCAGATTCGTTCTGCCGACGCGTTGCCGACGAGACGCCTCACCACGGCCCATCACATCTGAGCACGGCCCAGCACGGAGCCGACGCGGAACCTTGGACTGTGCAGCACCTTTGCACACGAGCCACTACGCGCGACCACGCCTTCGGCATGTTTCCCAAACCTGTGACGAAGACAGCGGCAGGCGCATGCTGAAGGTGGCTCCGTCGCCGGGCTGCGTGCGCAACGCCACCGAGCCGCCGTGCGCCTCGACGATCGCGGCGACGATGGCGAGTCCGAGGCCGGCGCCGCCGGACTGCCGTGCCCGCGACTTGTCGGCGCGGTAGAAGGGCTCGAACACCTTGGCCGCGACCTCGGGCGTGAGGCCCGGGCCTTCGTCGGCCACGTCGAGCACAGCCTCGCCGGCCTCGCCGAGCAGCCGCACGTGCACCGGGCAGTCCGGCGGCGTGTGCTTGCGGGCGTTGCCGAGCAGGTTGGCGACCACCTGGCGGAGGTGGTGCTCGTCGCCGGTGACGACGAGCTCGGCCGGAGCGTCCAGCGAGATGTCGCGGCCGGCGTCGGCGGCGCGCGCGTCGCCGACGGCGTCGGCCACCACGCGAGCCAGGTCGACGGGCTCCCTCTCGGGCTCGCGGCCCTCGCCAAGCCGCGCCAGCAGCAGCAGCTCGTCGACCATCACGCCCATGCGCCTGCTCTCCTCTTCGATGCGGCGCATCGCCGTGGCGAGATCCTCGGGGTCGTCTTTGGCGCCGCGCTCGAACACCTCGGCGTAGCCGCGGATGCTGGTCAGCGGCGTGCGCAGCTCGTGCGAGGCGTCGGCGAGGAAGCGCCGCAGCTTCTCCTCTGTGGCGGCGCGTTCCGCGAAGGCCACTTCGATCTGCTCGAGCATCGCGTTGAGGCTGAGACCGAGCCGGCCCACTTCCGTGCGTGGCTCGGCCGGCGCCACCCGCTGTGTGAGGTCGCCGGCGGCGATCTCACCCGCCGTGTCGGCCATCGCCTCCAGGGGCCGCAGGTCGCGCTTGATGAGCAGCCAGGCGGCCACGGCGAGGCCGGCCAGCACAAGCGCGAACACGAGGGTCTCGATGCCGAGCAGGCGGGCCAGGGTTTGCGTGGTCTCGGTGAGCGGCACTGCGACGATGAGGACGCGCTGGACCTGCGGGATTGATTGCACGAGGACGCGGAAGGCTGGGCCATGGTTGCTGGTGGCACCTGTGTCGAACAGCGTCGCCCCGCCGTTCTGCGCCGACGCCCCAGGCAGCGGGGACGGCAGTCGCGGGGTCGGCTGCGTGTCGCTGCCATACGCGAACGAAATTTTGTTGAGCACGACGCCCTGACTATCGCGGAGTTCGCCGTAGGTGCCCGGCGGCAGACGCGGAGGACCCTGGCCTCCGCCGGGCTGGTCGGGAAGCCCGGGTATCTGGCTGCTGGCCAGCGTCAGGGCGACCGGGGCCCTGGCCTCTCGCAGCTGCTGATCGACCCGCTCCAGCAGGAACGAGCGCAGCGAGGAGTAAGTCGCGATGCCGGCGACAAGCAGGCCCGCGGCCACGAGGCCGAGCAGTGTCAGGAGCAGCCTGGTGCGCAGGCTCACGGTCACTCCCGCGGCGTGCGGATGGTGTACCCCACGCCGCGCACCGTCTGGATGAGCGGCGGGCCCAGGCTGTCGATCTTGCGCCGCAGGTAGCTCACGTAGGTCTCGACGATGTTGGCGTTGCCGCCGAAATCGTAGTTCCATACGTGGTCGAGGATCTGGTCTTTGGAGAGCACCAGGCGGGCGTTGAGCATGAGATAGCGCAGGAGCTTGAACTCGGTGGCCGTGAGCTCGATGTCGTGGCCCGCGCGCCGCACCTCGTGAGTGTCCTCGTCGAGCTCGAGGTCGGCGACGACCGTGCGCCCCAGCGCCGCATCCGCGGGTTGCACGCGGCGCAGGATGGCGCGGATGCGCGCCACCAGCTCCTCGACGCCGAACGGCTTGGTCATGTAGTCGTCGCCACCCAAGGTAAGGCCGCGGACCTTGTCTTCGGTCGCGTCGCGCGCCGTGAGAAAGAGCACCGGGAGGCTCGAGCCGCCGTTGCGCAGGCGGCGAGCTACCTCGAAGCCGTCGATGCCCGGCATCATGATGTCGAGGACGACGAGGTCCGGGGAGAACGTCTCCACGGTGTCGAGCGCCTCGCGGCCGCTGTGCGCCACCTGCACGGCGAAGTGCTCGTAGCGCAGCGCCATGGCGACGAGATCGGTGATGCTCTGCTCGTCGTCGACGACGAGGATGCGGGCCGTCGTCTCCGCTGCCGTGATCATGTGGGGACCCTCTCGTGCGCGGCCGCCTGCTCTGCTGCCAGGCAATCATAGGTCTGTTTCCTGAGAGAAACCTGAGAGGACCCTGAGGGCCGCCTGTGGCTTCGACGAGGCGGCCGATTCTCAGCATCTTCTCAGGATGGGCTCAGGGTCCTCCAAGGCTCGTGGTCTAGAAGTGGGGTTGCACACGACCGCGGCGCGTCGCCGCATGAGGAGGAGCCGATGTTCTTCACCTACATCTACCGGGAGCTGCGCCGCCGCCACCGGCAGGCGCTGCTCACCGCCCTCGGCCTGGCCGTCGGCGTGGGCCTTGTGGTGGCCGTCACGGCCTACGCGGGCGGGGTCAGCGACGCCCAGGACACGGTGTTGCACTCGCTGTACGGCGTGGGCACCGACATCACCGTCTCGCAGACGCAGAAGCTCGAGCAGGGCGGTGCACCGCGCTTCAACGTGAACCCGGGCAGCAGGAGCCAGCAGGGCAAGGCCTTCTCGCGGGACGCCGTGCGCAGCGCGCCCGGCCAGCAGTCGCTCAGCGCGACCAAAGTGACCTCAGTGAAGTCGCTCGACGGCGTCGCCCAGGCGGTCGGTGGGCTGACGCTGAGCTCCACGCACGTCTCGGGCAACTTTGCCGAGGCCTTCAGCCAGGGTAGCGCCCAGCCCCCGAGCGGCGGGAGCAGCAGCAGCTCCGTGCCGGCGCCCTCGGCGTCTCAAGCGCCCATCAAGGTGTCGTCCTACTCGATCGCCGGCGTGGACGTCAGCCAGAAGGGCCTCGGCCCGCTGAGCTCCACCGAGCTGGTCTCCGGCCGCACTTTTACGTCGTCGGAGACCACCACCAAGGTGGCCGTGCTCGACAAGGCGTACGCCAAGCAGAACACCTACGCGCCGGGCGACACCATCAAGATCTCCGGCGCGAAGTACACGGTGATCGGCCTCGTCACATCTGCGGCCGGCAGCTCCTCCGGGTCCAATGTGTACATCCCGCTCACCCTGGCGCAGAAGATGAGCGACAACGTCGGCAAGGTGAACCAGATCTACGTGCGCGCCTCGAGCTCCAACGACATCGTCACGGTGAAGAAGGAGATCAAGACCGTGCTGCCCAAGGCAACTGTGACCACGGCCCAGGACCTCGCCGATCAGGTGAGCGGCTCGTTGAAGAGCGCCTCGCAGCTCGCCGACACCCTCGGCAAGTGGCTTGCCATTGCCGCGCTCGTCGCCGCGTTCGCCGTCGCCAGCCTGCTCACCGTGTCCGCCGTCTCGAGGCGGGTCAGGGAGTTCGGTACGCTGAAGGCGCTGGGCTGGAAGAGCCGCCGCGTGGTCGGCCAGGTGATGGGCGAGTCTGTGGTGCAGGGCGTTCTCGGCGGTGTCATCGGCGTGATCATCGGCGTCGCAGGCGCCCGTCTGATCGCGCACTTCTCTCCGGTGCTCAAGGCGACCGTGGGCCAGACCGCCACGGCGAGCGGCCCCGGAGGCATGGCGGCGCCGCCCGGCATGCAGGCCGCTCTGGGTCAGGCCGCGCAGACGGTGGCCGTGCACCTCACCGCGCCAGTGAGCATCCAGCTGGTGCTGCTCGCCGTGGGGCTCGCTCTGGCGGGCGGTGTGCTGGCCGGCGCGCTCGGCGGCTGGCGCGCCTCGCGCCTGCGGCCCGCCGACGCCCTGCGCCGGCTCGACTGAGAGGGAGGACGTCATGACCGTGACAACAGTGCGCACCCTGGAGGAGGACTCCATGCTCTACGACCTGACCGGCGTCACCAAGCGCTACACGCAGGGCCGCAAGACCGTCGACGCACTCGCCGGCATCGACCTGCGCATCGCCGAGGGCGAGTTCCTCGTCATCCAGGGCTCCACCGGCTCCGGCAAGACGACGCTGCTGCAGATGCTCGGCGCCCTCGACCGTCCGAGCAGCGGTTCGCTGGTCTACGAAGGACGCGACGTGGCGAAGCTGGGAGAGGGCGACCTGACCGAGCTCAGGAGCCACTCCTACGGCTTCGTCTTCCAGTCGTTCAACCTGATCCCCACGCTGACCGCCCAGGAGAACGTGGAGACGGCCCTTGTGCCGTGGCACGTGGGTGCCGACGATCGCCGGCGGCGAGCCGCCGAGGCCCTCGACGGGGTCGGCCTCGCCGACCGCGCTCGCCACATTCCCTCAGAGCTCAGTGGCGGCGAGCAGCAGCGCGTGGCCATCGCCAGGGCGCTGGTGCGCGAGCCCAAGGTGATCCTTGCCGACGAGCCCACCGGCAACCTCGACGAGAAGACGCGCGACGACATCATCGGCCTGCTCGAGGAGCTGTGGCGCGAGCGCGGGCAGACGCTGATCGTGGTCTCGCACGACACCTGGGTCGCAGGCCGCGCTTCGCGGCGCATATGGCTCGTCGCCGGCAAGCTCGAGGCGCCGCCCGTGGACGACCGGCCCGGCGCCGAAGCGGCCGTCGCGCCGGTCCCCGAACCGGCGCTGCAGACGTAGCAGGCGGAGGGCGGCGAGGCGCGGTCTGTGCGCCAAGAAGATGGTCTCGCAGCAGTTCGGCCCGCACCGGATCTTCAAAGCCACGCCGCGCTCGGCGTGGGCGACCGCACGCTTCTTCGACGATCTGCCGGTCCAGGCCCCGCGCGTGCTGCGGCGCGCCGGCGAGGGGGAGTTCCGCCTCTCGGTGCGTCCAAGGTGAAGGGCGGCTCCTTCAAGAAGGTCGCCGTAGTGAAGACCGGCGCCGACGGTCGCTTCAGCCGCGTCGTCAAGCCGCGAGTCAGCACCGAGTACCGCGCGCTGTGGCGTCCGGCCGTAGCCTACGTCGTTCAGCAGAGGCCGGCTATCGTCACGGCCAAGCTCAGGGTGCGCAAGTAGCGCCGGTGCCTCACCGTCCGCTTGTCGGGCGGCTGCTGAGCGCGCGCAGTCGACGCCAGTCGCCGCGTCGTGTATACTGCCGTCCGCCATCAAGCGGGAGCTTGCGAGCACCCCACCCTGCGCCTGTCACCGGCCGACAGGGTCCATCACGAGAAAGGAGATCGTGAGGGCTCGCCGTTGGCGAGCCTTTTTCCGTATATGGGTAGACCATTTTCTCCAAGAGATAAGTTCATGCGGGACCGGGCCAACGAGGTCCGCATCCGCATCAACGACGGCATCACGGTGCCGCAGGTGCGTCTCATCGACGAAAAGGGCGAACAGCTCGGCATCAAGCCGATAGCCTTCGCTCAGGAGTACGCCGCCTCACACAACCTCGACCTCGTCGAAGTGGCTGCGCAGTCCGACCCGCCGGTGTGCCGGATCATGAACTACAGCAAGTATCGCTACGAGCTCGAGCTCAAGGCGAAGCAGGCGCGCAAGCACCAGAGCCAGATCGTGATCAAGGAGATCAAGTTCCGGCCCAAGGTGGGCGTGCACGACTACGAGACCAAGAAGGGCCACGTGTTGCGCTTCCTGCAGCACAAGGACAAGGTCAAGGTCACGATCATGTTCCGCGGCCGCGAGATGGTCCATCCGGAGCGCGGCGAGACGCTGCTCTTGCGGCTCGCCGAAGATATCAAGGAATACGGCGTCATCGAGTCCAAGCCTCTGCAAGACGGGCGCAACATGGTCATGATGCTGGCGCCGGTGAAGTAGCGGGAGGAGGTGCGTATGCCGAAGACAAAGACCCACAGCGCGTCCAAGAAGCGCTTCCGTCTCACGGGCACGGGCAAGCTGGTCCGCCGCCACGGGATGAAGAGCCACCTCCTGGAGCACAAGAGCTCCAAGCGCAAGCGGGGCTTCCGCAAGGTGTACGACGTCAGTCAGGCTGATACCAAAGGGATCAAGCGCCTGCTCGGACTGCGCTAGGTCAACGCAAGCGATCCACCGCCCGGCCAGCGCCCCAGGCAGCGGCCGGCGTAGTGCCAAGGAGTACGGACCATGTCTCGTATCAAACGTAGCGTCAACGCGCGCAAGAAGCGCCGCAAGGTGCTCGAGCAGGCGAAGGGCTACCGCGCCACCAAGAACTCCAGCTACAAACGCGCCAAGGAGCAGGTGCAGCGCAGCGGCCAGTACGCCTACCGCGACCGTCGCGTGCGCAAGCGTGAGTTCCGCAAGCTGTGGATCATCCGCATCAACGCAGGGGCCCGCGAGAACGGCCTCTCGTACAACCAGTTCATGCACGGTCTGCAGCTGGCTCAGGTCGAGCTCGACCGCAAGATCCTCGCCGAGCTCGCCGTGAGCGACCCCAAATACTTCGCCTCGCTCGTCGACCAGGCGCGCGCGGCCCTCGAAGCGGCCTGAACGCCGGTAGGGCAGGCGAGCAGCTTGGGGTTTTAGGCGAACCACTCAGCAGCACTCAGAACGCCCTCGTCAAGAGGGCGGCGTCGCTGCGTCAGCGTAAGTTCCGCGAGCGTGAGGGCGCCTTCCTCGTCGAAGGCGCCGACCTCGTCGTGGCGGGCATCGCCGCCGGGCACCGCCCGCAGGTCGTCTTCGTGCGCGCCGAGCGCGCGGGGGAGCTCAGTGCCCGCCTGCGCTTGAGCGGCGGGGGCGGGCCGGCGACGGACGGCGCCCGCACGGCGCCGCCGGCCGTCTACCCGGTCGCGGAGCGCGTCGCTCAGAAGATCAGCACCCTCGAGACACCAGCGGACGTCATGGCGGTGTTCCCGCTGCCTGAGCGCCGGGCGCTGGCGACACTGTTCGGCACGGGCGGCGCGCTCGGAGAGGACGCGCCCTCGGGCGAGGCGGGCGAGGCGCTGGTGGTCTACGCAGACGGCATCGGCGACCCGGGCAACATGGGCACGCTGCTGAGGGCGGCGGTGGTCTTCGGCGCCACCGCCCTCGCCACCGCCCCCGGCTCCGCCGACCTGTACGGCCCCAAGACGGTGCGCGCCGGGATGGGCGCCGTCTTCGGGCTGCCTCTGTTCCCCGACGTGCGGCTGACCGAGGTGCTCGCGGCTTTGCCCGGGGCCGCGGTGTACGGCCTGGCGGCCCACGAAGGCGCGCCGCTCGCCGCTGCCGCCCTGCGGCGCCCGGCCGTGCTTGCCGTAGGCGCCGAGCGCCCCGGCCTGTCGGGCGAGGTGCTTGCGCACGTCACCCAGCTTGTTACGATCCCGCTGGCGCCGGGCTTGCCCGGCGGGGTGGAATCGCTGAACGCCGGCGTCGCCGGCGCGATCGCCCTCTACGAATTCACGCGTCGCCCCGCCGGCGGCGCCGACGACCCGCCGGGCGTTCGCCCGGCGCCCCAGGAAGGATGACCATGGACGACGCAGAGCTGCAGATCCTGAAACAGCGCGCCCCGGGCCTGGCGGATCTGTACACCACGGCCCGCGACACGATCCTTCGCGCCGCCGACGTCGCCGCTCTCGAGCAGACGCGCGTCTCCACCCTTGGCCGCAAGAGCGCGCTCACAGAGCTGCTGCGCTCCATCCCGACGCTGCCGCCGGAGGACCGCCCGCTGCTCGGCAAGGGCGGCAACATGGTCCGCCGCGAGCTCGAGGCGCTCGTGGTGGAACGCGAGGCGGAGCTCAAGCGCGAAGCGCTCTCCGCCTCGTTGGCCCACGAGCGCCTCGACGTCACGCTGCCCGGTCAGCCCTTCCCGGCCGGCCACGAACACCTCATCAGCCAGACGATGCGCGAGGTCGAAGACATCTTCATCGGCCTCGGCTATCGCATCGCCGAAGGCCCCGAGGTCGAGCTCGACTACTACAACTTCACGGCGCTGAACACGCCGCCCAGCCATCCGGCGCGCTCGGCCCACGACACGTTCTGGGTGGTCGAGCAGCGCGAGACGATGCCCGAGGCCGTCATGGACGCCGACCGCGGCGTGCTCCTGCGCACCCACACCTCTCCCGTGCAGGTGCGCGTCATGGAGCAGCAGCGGCCGCCCGTCTACGTCGTCTGCCTCGGCAAGGTCTACCGCCGCGACTCCGACGCCACGCACACGCCGATGTTCCACCAGGTCGAGGGCCTCGTCGTCGACGAGGGCATCACGCTCGCCGATCTCAAGGGTACCGTGCACCACTTCACGCAGGAGTTCTTCGGCGGCGAGCGCGCCATCCGTGTGCGCCCGCACTTCTTCCCGTTCACCGAGCCGAGCATCGAGGTCGACGTGAGCTGCGAGCTCTGCGGCGGCAAGGGCTGCCGCTCCTGCAAGCACTCCGGCTGGCTCGAGATCATGGGCGCCGGCATGGTCGACCCGGCAGTCTACGAGTTCGTCGATTACGACCCCGAGAAGATCAGCGGCTTCGCCTTCGGCATGGGCGTCGAGCGCATGGCGATGCTCAAGCACGGCATCCCCGACCTGCGCCTGTTCTACGACAACGACGTCCGCTTCCTGCGGCAGTTCTGAGAGGGGGCGGAGACCATGCGAGTACCGTTCAGCTGGATCAAGGAGTACATCGACTGGCCAGGCACCGTCGAGGAGCTCGCCGAGCTGCTTACGATGTCGGGCACCGAGGTCGAGGGCATCGACTGGGTCGGCGCGCCGCGCGACCCCGAGAACCTCAGCTGCTTCGTGGTGGGCAAGGTCCTCACCCGCGAGCAGCACCCCAACGCCGACAAGCTCAGCCTGTGCACCGTGGAGGTGGGGAAGGCCAACGGCGGCGTGAAGCAGATCGTCTGCGGCGCTGACAACTTCCAGGCCGGCGACACCGTGGCGGTGTCGATGACCGGAGCCACGCTCGAGAACGGCCTCAAGCTCAAGAAGGCCAACCTGCGCGGCGTCGAGAGCGACGGCATGATGATGAGCGAGCAGGAGCTCGGCTACGAGGAGAAGAGCCCGGGCATCGTCATCCTGCCCGACGAGTGGATCGTGGGCACGCCGCTGCAGGAGTACCTCCCGGTGAGCGAGGCTGTGCTCGAGCTCGAGCTCACCTCAAACCGTCCCGACTGCTTCAGCATCTACGGCGTCGCCCGCGAGGTGGCGGCCGCGGCGCGTCTCGAGCTGGCGCCGCCGCCCACCGCCGGACCGGCGGTGGTGGGTGGCGCTCCCGCCGACGAGGCGATCGCCGTCGAGGTCGCCGACCCCGACCTGTGCCCGCGCTATGCGGCGCAGGTCATCCGCGGCGTGACGGTCGGCGACTCGCCGGCGTGGCTCAAGGCGCGCCTGACGCACGCCGGCATGCGCCCCATCAGCAACGTCGTGGACGTGACCAACTACGTGATGCTCGGCTGGGGCCAGCCGCTGCACGCTTTCGACGCCGGCAAGATCCGCGGCGGCAAGCTCATCGCCCGGCGGGCGACGGACGGCGAGAAGATCGTCACCCTCGACGGCGTGGAGCGCACGCTGGACGACCAGATGCTGGTCATCGCCGACGCCGGGCGGCCGCTGGTCATCGCCGGCGTCTTCGGCAGCGTCGACGCCGAGGTGGACGAGGGGACCACCGACCTGGTGCTCGAGGCCGCCAGTTTCAGCGGCCCGAGCATCCTGCGCACCGAGCTGCACACCGGCATCCGCAGCGAGGCCAGCAACCGCTTCGAAAAGGGGCTCGACGCGAACCTCGTGCCCGGAGGGCTCGACTTCGCGTCGCGGCTGTTCGCCGAGCTTTGCGGCGGCACCGTCGCGCCGGGCACGGTCGACGTGTGGGGCGAGGCGTCCTCGCGGCCGCGGCTCAGCTACCGACCGGCGAAGGCCGACGCTCTGCTCGGCTATGCCGTCCCGGCCGCCGAGCAGGCCGGCATCCTGCGCCGCCTCGAGTGCGAGGTGGACGAAGGCGCTGCGGCGACCCCCGGTCCCGGGGCATCGTCAACCGCACAGTGGACGATCACGCCCCCGACGTTCCGCCCCGACCTCGTGCGCGAGGTCGACCTCATCGAGGAGGTCGGGCGCATCGCCGGCTATCGCCTGGCGCCGGAGACGCTCCCGCGGCATCGCACGGCCGGCGGCCTGACCAAGCCGCAGCAGGTGCGGCGCGCCATCCGGCGCGCTCTGGCCGGCTGCGGCCTCGACGAGGCCATCACCTACACGTTCGTGGCTCCTGACGCCCTCGATCCGCTCGGTCTGCCTGAGGAGGATGTCCGCCTGAGTCCCGTCAAGCTCAGCAACCCGATGAGCGTCGAGCAGTCGGTGATGCGCACGATGCTGCTGCCGGGGCTGATCGGGGCGGTGCGCGCCAACGTCGACCGGCTCAACGACCCACCCAACCTGTTCGAGATCGGCAACGTGTACCTGTGGGACGATCAGACGAGCCCGGCGCCGGCGCATGCCGCCGAACCTGGCGCCGTCCTGCCGCACGAGCCGGAGGCCGTCGGCATTGTGCTGGCCGGGCCGTTGCAGGCCGAGAACTGGACCGGCACGGGCCGCCCGACCGACTTCTCCACGCTCAAGGGCGTCGTCGAGGCGGCGCTGGGAGCCCTGCGCCTGCGCGGCGAGTTCGCGCCGCTGGGCGAGGCGGCCGCGTACTTCCCGTACCTGCACCCCGGCAAGGCGGCGCTCGTCAGCGTGCCCGGCGCCGGCGGCGTCGGCGCCCTCGGGCTGCTGCGCCCCGACGTGGCCGCGGCCTACGGGGTCGACGACCTCGAGCTGTACTTCGCCGCGCTCGCCCTCGACCGTATCGCTCCGCTTGCCCTCGAGACGGCGACCTTCGAGGACCTCGGCGCCTACCCGCCGGCCGCGCAGGACCTCGCGGTCGTGGTTGACCGCGGCGTCGCCGCGGCCGACGTGGTCGCCGTCGCGCGGCGCGCGGGCGGCAAGCTCACCCGCGACGTGCACGTCTTCGACGTGTACGAGGGCGACCAGGTGCCGGCCGACAAGCGCTCGCTGGCGCTGCGCGTCGTGATGCGCTCGCCGGAGCGCACGCTGAGCGAGAAGGACATCGCCGGCGTGCGCGCCAAGATCCTCACGGCGCTCGAGCGGGAGTTCGCCGCGGCGCTGCGTTAGGTCGGCGAGCGTCCACTGACGGACGACGGCGGGCGGGGCGGCCTTCGGGCGCCCCGCCCGCCGTCGTCCGAGCGGTGCCCGGGCTATCGTCCTGTGCGCATAATGTGCACAGTGTGAAGCCAGAGTTTGCATGATTCGCGTCAGTCCGGTATAGTGCCGCGACGATGAGCAGCGCGCACACCATCACGAGTGTCTCGCAGGCCCGCCCCGAGGCGGGCCTCACGCGCTGCGCCGCCCCTCGAGTCCGACGTGCACGACGCGCGCCGGCCGGTGGGCGCACCCGTCTGCACTAGCTCCCGCAGCTAGCCGCTCTCGCAGACACTCGCACCCAGCCCTCCGCCGGCGCACATCCCGTTCTGACCTGCGTCCATCCCGACGTGCACCCGGAGCGCCTCATGACACCCACGATCTGCGCAGACCCACACAGCACCGCAAGCCCGGCCGGCGCCTTCGCCGGGGCCGCGGCCGTGTCGAGCGCCGCGCCGCCCGCCACCGCCGGCATCGTCGGCGGCAGCGGCTACACCGGCGCGCTGCTCGCCGAGCTGCTCCTGCACCATCCCTCGGTCAAGCTCACGCACATGAGCTCCGAGACGCTCACCGGCGATCCGGTGCAGCAGCACCTGCCGCGGGTGCGCGCCGGTCTCGAGTTCTGCCGCGAGGCCGACGTTGGCGACGTCGACGTCGCCTTCGTCTGTACGCCGCACGGCGAGGCGGCGCCGGTGGCGAAGCGCCTGCTCGACGACGGCGCCCGCGTGATCGACCTCAGCGCCGACTTCCGCCTCACTGCCGGGGCCTACGCCGAGTGGTACGGGGAGCATCCTCATCCCGAGTTGCTCCCCGGCGTCTACGGGCTCACCGAGCTGCACCGCGAGGAGGTGGCCGGCGCCGCCCTGGTCGCTAACCCCGGTTGCTACCCCACGGCGGCGCTGCTGGCGCTGGCGCCGCTCAAGCCGCTGGGCCTGCTCGACGTCGTCATCGACGCCAAATCGGGGGTGAGCGGCGCCGGCAAGACGCCGCAGGGGACGACGCATTTCTGCAGCGTCGACTCGGACCTCGTCGCCTACAGCGTGGGCACGCACCGGCATTACCCTGAGATCGCTGCGGGGCTGGCGAGCGTCGGGCCGGGCGTCAGCGCCTTCGGCGCGGCTCCCAGCGGCAGCGGCCACGGGCCCCAGCTCACCTTCGTCCCGCACCTGGTGCCGCTCCAGCGCGGCATCAGCGAGACCATCTACGTGCGCGCCGGCACGTTCCCGATCCCGAGCCAGGCTCGGGTCGTGGCGCTGTACGAGGACTTCTACGCCGGCGAGACCTTCGTCGAGGTGTGCGAGGCGCCGCCGCAGCTCAAGGACGTCGCCGGCACCAACTACTGCCGCATCTTCCCGCACGTCGACCAGCGCACCGGGCGCATCGTCGTCATCAGCGTCATCGACAACCTGATGAAAGGCGCGTCGGGGCAGGCGGTGCAGAACATGAACGTCATGCTCGGCCTGCCCGAGCACGAAGGGCTGGTCTGAGATGCTGCCGGTGACGAAGTTCGCGCCGCTGCCCGCCTGCGCGCACGAAGTGGACGGCGGCGTGGCCTACCCGCAGGGTTTCCTCGCCGCCGGGGTCGCGAGCGGGGTCAAGAAGCGCGGCAAGCTCGACCTCGGCATCCTTGCGTCCGCAGTCCCGGGCGTCTCGGCGGCGACGTTCACGGGCAACGCCGCCGCGGCCGCGCCCGTGCGCCTCACGCGCGAGACCAGCGACTGCGCCCACCTGCGCGCGGTCGTCGTCAATGCCGGCAACGCCAACGCCTGCACGGGCAAGCAGGGCCTCGCCGACGCCGCCCGCATGAGGCTCCTGGCGGCCAATCACCTGCGCCTTCCTGTGGAACAGGTCGCCGTGTCCTCGACGGGGCCGATCGGCGTGCACCTGCCGATGGCGAAGATCGAGCCGGGCATCGGGGCCGCCGCGCAGGCGCTGTCGGCCGGCGCCTCCGGCGAGTTCGCCGCGGCCATCCGTACCACCGACAAGCACGCCAAGTCGGGGGCCCTCGACGTGAAGCTCGCCGAGGGCGTCGTGCGCATCGGCCTGGCGGCCAAGGGCTGCGGCATGATCAGCCCCAACATGGCCACGATGCTGTGTTTCGTCACCTGCGACGCCGTCGTCACGGCGGAGGCCTGGGGCGAGCTCATGCACGCCGCCGTGGCCGCCTCGTTCAACCGCATCACCGTGGACGGCCAGGAGTCGACCAACGACATGGTGCTGGGCTTCTGCAACGGCGCCTCCGGCGTGAAGCCGGGGGCCGACAGCTTGGCCAAGCTCGGCGAGGCCCTGCAGGCGGCGCTGCTCGCGCTCGCCGTGTCGATAGTCGCTGACGGCGAGGGGTCCACCCGCACCATGCGGCTGAAGGTGACCGGGGCGCGCGACGGCGCCGCCGCCGAAGCCGTCGCGCGCGCCGTCGCCAACTCCCCGCTCGTGAAGACGGCCTTCTACGGTCGCGACGCCAACTGGGGCCGCATCATGCAGGCCATCGGCCAGGCGCTCGGCCGCGACGGCCACCGGGCGCTGCCGGCGCGGATCTCCTACGAGGATGTCGTGATCGTGGAGCACGGGCAGCCGGCGGCGCTGGACGAGGTCCAGCAGGGCCGGCTCCTCGACATCATGCACCAGCCCGAGATCGACCTGAACGTGGCGCTCAACGGCCCCGGCGCCGAGGCCACGGTGTACTTCAGCGACCTCACGCACGACTACGTCACCCTCAACGCGGAGTACTCGACATGACCGTGCGGCACCAGAAGACCGTGAAGACCCTGCTCGAGGCCATGCCCTACATCCGCCGCTTCTGGGGCACGACGGTGGTGCTCAAGTACGGGGGCGCGGCGATGACCTCGCCGCGCCTGCAGGAGCAGTTCGCCGAGGACATCGTGCTGCTGCGGCTGGTCGGCATAAAGCCCGTGGTAGTGCACGGCGGCGGCCCCGAGATCAGCCGGCACATGGCCAGGCTGGGCATGGAGGCCGAGTTCGTCGACGGTCACCGGGTCACCGACGCGGCCACCATGGAGGTCGCCAAGATGGTGTTGGTCGGCAAGGTGAACAAGGAGATCGTCGGGCTCATCAGCCGCCACGGCGGGACGGCCGTCGGCATCTCCGGCGAGGACGGCCATCTGCTCAGGGTCACGCCCAAGAAACATCAGGACGAGGCCGGTAACGCCGTCGACCTCGGCTTCGTCGGCGAGGTCGCCGAGGTGGATGTGAGCGTGCTCGACCTGCTGGCCGAGGCCAACATCCCGGTCGTGGCCAGCGTCGGCGCCGACGAGAACGGCGAGGCCTACAACGTCAACGCCGACACGGTCGCCGGGGAGCTCGCCGCGGCGCTGGGCGCCGAGAAGATCATCTTCCTCACCGACGTCGAGGGCGTGTACGAAGACCAGGGCGGCGAGGTCGCTCCCGTCTCCGAGTGCGACCTCGCTTACCTCGGGGCGCTGCAGGCGGCCGGACGCATCACCGGCGGCATGATCCCCAAGGTCGCGGCCGTGCGCAAGGCGCTGGAGAGCGGCGTGGCCAGTGCCCACGTCATCGACGGCCGCGTGGAGCACGCGGTGCTGCTCGAGATCCTCACCGACGCCGGCTGCGGCACCAAGGTGACGGCGTGAGCGCGGGTGCGGCGGCGTGCTGGGCGGGCGGCGCGACCCTGCCGGCTTCGCCGGCCGTCCTCGCGCCGCCCGCCCCTTCAGGCGTTTGCATATTCCGAAGGGACTTGGTGTATTCTATGCAGCAACTTGAAGAGGGTCTGGTGCCGGCCGCCGCAACATCGCGGCCGGCCCTCGTCACGGGAGACGCCGAAGGCATGAACGATCGCGCGCCGTTGGGCAAGACAGAGCGCCAGCGCCTCATCCAGACGGTCGTGCAGCAGCGCGAGGTGTCCACGCAGCGGGAGCTGGTGAGCGCCCTCAGCGCCCTCGGCTGCGAGGTCACGCAAGCCACCGTCTCACGCGACATCCGCGAGCTCGACCTGCAGAAGGTCCGCACTCACCTGGGCCGCGCCAAGTACGTGCTCAGCTCCCGTGAGCGGCCCAAGGACCCGGAACAGGCGGCGCGCCACGTGATGCGCGACTTCGTGCGCTCCACGTCGGTCGCCCAGCAGCTCGTGGTCGTGCGCTGCGAGATCGGCACGGCGTCCACCGTGGCGCGCCAGATCGACAACCTCAACCACACCGACGTGGTCGGCACGCTGGCCGGCGACGACACCTTCCTCGTGATCGTGGGCGGCGGCGACAAGGCGCAGAGCATGAAGCGCTATCTAGACCGTCTCCGAGAGGCCTAGCGCGCAGGCACATCCTCGCGCGCACTCCAGACACGTCGGGGCGCCGGCGGGCGGCTGCGCCCGCGCCGGCGCCCGGTCCCACGACGCTCCGCCGCCGGAGCGCCGCCACCATCGTCATCATCACCCAAGGAGCGATGCATCGTGAGCACCACCAGCGCCCCCAACGGCACCGTCGTCCTCGCCTACTCCGGCGGGCTCGACACCTCGGCCCTCATCCCGTGGCTCAAGGAGAAATACGGCTACGACGTCGTCGCCTGCCTCATCGACGCCGGCCGCGTCAAGGACATCCCGGCGATCATGGAGCGCGCCAAGGCCTCGGGCGCCATCGCCGCCGTGGCCATCGACGCCAAGGACGAGTTCGCCGAGCACTACTGCCTGCCGGCACTCATGGGCAACGCGCTCTACGAAGACAAGTACCCCCTCGTCAGCGCGCTGTCACGGCCGCTGATCGCCAAGAAGCTCGTCGAGACGGCGCACGAGTACGGCGCCACCGCCGTCGCCCATGGCTGCACCGGCAAGGGCAACGACCAGGTGCGCATCGACGTGGGCGTGCGCAGCCAGGACCCGAGCCTGCAGATCGTCGCCCCGGCGCGCGGCGCCGACTGGCCCAGCCGCGAGGAGCTGCTCGACTACGTGGCGGCGCACGACATCCCGATCGCGCTCACCAAGAAGAGCCCGTACTCGATCGACGAGAACCTGTGGGGGCGCAGCAACGAGTGCGGTGTCCTCGAGGACCCGTGGGTGGCGCCGCCGGCCGACGCGTTCCAGTTCATCGCCGACCCCAAGGACGCGCCAGACGAGCCGCAGCACGTCGTCGTGAGTTTCGAGAAGGGCAAGCCGGTGGCGCTCGACGGCAAGAAGATGGGCCTGGTCGAGCTCATCGAGACCATCGACGCCATCGGCAACACGCACGGCTTCGGCCGCGTGGACATGATCGAGAACCGGCTGGTGGGCATCAAGAGCCGCGAGGTGTACGAGGTGGCAGGCTCACTGGCGCTCATCACCGCGCACCGTGAGCTCGAGGACCTCGTGCTCACCCGCGACCTGCTGCACTTCAAGCGCACTATCGAGGCCAAGCTGGCCGACATGATCTACGAGGGCCAGTGGTTCGACCCGCTCACCGAGGCCTGCAAAGCGTTCCTCTTCCAGAGCCAGGAACGGGTCACCGGCGAGGTGCGCCTCAAGTTCTACAAGGGCGCCTGCGTGGCCGACGGCCGCCAGAGCGACTTCACGCTGTACAGCTACAAGCTGGCGACGTACACGACGGACGACGAGTTCTCGCACGAGGCGGCCGCCGGCTTCATCCAGCTCTGGGGTCTGCCCATCGAGATCTGGGCGCGGGTCGGCAAGGAGCACCACATGATGAAGGGACTGGAGGCGTAGGATCGAGGCATGACGCGGGAGCAGGGCAGATGACGGTTGCGCGCTCGGGGCGTTTCGCCGGCGAGCGCGCGCCCGCGTTCGTGGCGCTGAACAGCTCGCTGGCGCTCGACTGGCGCCTGTGGCCCGAGGACATCGAGGGCTCGGTCGCGCACGCGCGGGCGCTGCGCGGGGCCGGCGTGCTCTCGGCCGAGGAGCTCGCGGCGATCGAGGTCGGCCTGGCGGCCGTCGGCCGGGAGATCGAGGCCGGCACGTTCGCGCCGGCCGACGCCGACGAGGACGTGCACATGGCCGTCGAGCGCCGGTTGACCGAGCTCACGGGAGACGCCGGCGCCAAGCTGCACACGGCCCGCAGTCGCAACGACCAGGTCGTCACCGACGTGCGGCTGCACCTGCGCCGGGTGATCGAGCGGCAGGACGCCGCGCTGGCCGCCCTGCAGGGCGTGTTGCTCGGCAGAGCGGCCGACCACGTCGAGACGGTGATGCCTGCCTACACGCACCTGCAGAGGGCTCAGGTCACGTCGTTGGCCCAGCATCTGCTGGCCTATTTCTGGATGCTGGAGCGCGACCGCGGCCGCCTTGGGGCCGCGCGCGAGGCCTGCCTCGAGCTGCCGCTCGGGGCAGGGGCGGCGGTCGGCCTCAACGTCGACCTCGACCGCGAGGCGGTCGCCGCCGACCTCGGCTTCGAGCGCGTCGCCGAGAACTCCCTCGACGCCGTCGCGAGCCGCGACTTCGCGGTGGACTATCTCGCGGCCGCGGCGCAGCTCGGCACGCACTTCAGCCGGCTCGGCGGCGAGCTCGTGCTGTGGGCCAGCGCCGAGTTCGGCTTCGTGAGGATGCCCGACGCGTACAGCGGCGGCTCCAGCATCATGCCGCAGAAAAAGAACCCGGACGCCGCCGAGTTGATGCGGGCAGCCGCTCCACGGCTGACCGCCGACCTCGGCGGCCTCCTCGGCGTGCTCCACGGCCTGCCGCTGGCCTACAACACCGATCTGCGCGAGGACAAGCGCTACCTGTTCGACGCCGTCGACTGCCTCGACCAGCTGTTGCCCGTGGTGCAGGGGCTGCTCGAGGGCGTGACCTTCGACGAGGCGCGCCTCGCGGCCGCCTGCGACCCCTTCCTGGCGGCCACCGACGTGGCCGACTACCTCGTCGAGAAGGGTGTGCCGTTCCGCGAGGCGCACCACCTCACCGGCACGCTGGTCAGGCAGTGCCTCGAGGCCGGGGTCGCCTTGCGCGACGTCAGCCTGGATCAGCTCCGCGAGCTGTCGCCGGCCTTCGACGACGGCTACTACGCCCTGCACGAACCCGCCGCGCAGCTGGCGCGCAAGCGCTCACGCGGCGGCTCCGCCCCGGCCCGTGTGCGCGAGCAGTTCGAGCTCGCCAGGGCGGCGCTGGCGGCGCACCCCTGCTGTTGAGCGGGCGGCGGGCGGCTCTGCCGCCCGCCGCCCGCGTCGTCCTCCCCTGGGGCGTCCTCCGCTACACTGTCAGCGTGGACGCGCAGACACCCCTTCCTCAGGGCTTCTTCGCCCGTTCCGCCCTCGAGGTCGCCCGCGACCTCATCGGCTGCACATTGCTGTTCCGGGGGGCCGGTGGCCGCATCGTCGAGACGGAGGCCTACCGCCAGGACGACCCGTGCTGCCACGGGTACCGCGGCAAGACGGCGCGCAACGCCGTGCTCTTCGGGCCGCCGGGACACCTATACGTGTACTTCACGTACGGCATGCACTTCTGCGGCAACGTGGCCTGCGAGCCCGAGGGCACGGGCGCCGGCGTTCTCCTGCGGGCTATCGTCCCGGAGCACGGGCTGGGGGAGATGGTCGCCCGCCGCGGCGTCGTGGAGCCGCGCTTGCTCTGCAGCGGCCCCGCGCGCTTCGCGCAGGCGCTGGGCATCGGCCGCGAGCAGAACGGTCTGCCCGTGTGGGAGCCGCCCCTCGCGATCCTGCCACGCGGAGGGGGCGGCGCGTCGATCGCGGCGCCGCCGCGCATCGTGACCACGCCGCGCATCGGCGTGCGCGGCGGCGACCAAAAGCCCTGGCGCTTCGTCGACGCCGACAGCCGGTTTCTCTCGCGGCCGCTGCCGCGCCCGGCGCGCCCGGGAAGTCCCCCCAAGGCCTGAGCTTGCGTCAGCTCGGCCGTGTACGGAGCTCGCGCCCGCCGCACTGGGGCCGTGCGACGCCCCGCGGGGGTGCCGCCATGGCCCGTGTGTAAGAATAGGAAGTTCCGACCGACATCCTGCGGGCCGCACGCGCGTGCGGCCCGCCCCGGCCCGCCGAGGAAAGGACCACCGTGAAGTTACGCGAGATCTACGAGACCGCCGTGCGCATGGGCATCGAGGCCGACCCGCGCGGCAAGGCCGGCGTCGAGGAGTTCCTGGCCCGCACCAAGAAGCGCTACGACGCCCTTCCCGACTACCTCAAGGCGCTGGCCGACCCCGAAGACCTCACCAACCCGTTCAACGACACCCGCATCTACGTGGGCGAGCCCGACACCGAGGTCAAGACGCTCATCGGCGGCATCGACATGAACACCGGCGAGGTGGTCCTCGCCGACCGGCTGCGCGAGAGGGGCACGCCGATCGACGCGATCTACACGCATCACCCCGAAGGCTGGGGCCTCACCAAGCTCGACGGCGTGATGGAGGTGCAGGCCGACATCTGGGCCACCGTGGGCGTGCCGATCCAGGCCGGCGAGAAGTTCATCATGGAGCGCATGGACGAGGTGCGGCGACGCCTCATGCCGCTCAACTACGACCAGGCGATCGACGCGGCGCGGCTCCTCGAGATCCCGTTCTTCTCGGCCCACACGCCGACAGACAACCTCGTCGTCGGCTACCTCAACACGCATTTCGCGAAGAGGAAGCCGACGTTGATCGAAGACGTGCAGAAGGCTCTGCTCGAGATCCCCGAGTACCGCATCGCCGCGCAGAAGGGCGCCGGCCCGTACATCGGCAAGAGCAGCCCCGGGGCACGGGCGGGCAAGATCCTCATCGACATGACCGGCGGCACCGAAGGCCCCAAGAAGATGATCGAGAAGCTCGCCGACGCCGGCGTGGGTACCGTCGTGCAGATGCACATGGGCCAGGAGCTGCGTGACGAAGCAGACAAGCACAACATCCACGTCGTCATCGCCGGCCACATGAGCAGCGACTCGCTGGGCATCAACATCTTCCTCGACGAGCTCGAGCGGGGCGGCGTGAAGACGATCGCGACCAGCGGCCTCATCCGCGTCCATCGCGACAAGAAGGGCAAGGTCGTCAAGGAGGAGCCGGGCGCGCTGCCGGCGCTCTGAGCGCCGCGCGCCCGGCGCGCTCATGAAGGCGCCGCCGACATGACGGCTGCAAGACACGCCGAGCTGCTCGCGCCGGCCGGGGAGCCGCGCGCCTTGCGCGCGGCCCTTGCGGCCGGCGCCGACGCAGTCTACTTCGGTCTCGAGCGCTGGAGCGCGCGCGCCTTCGCCGGCAACTTCGCCGGCGAGACGGCCGTCGCGGCGGTCGAGACGGCTCACCGGTACGACGCCCGCGCGTACCTGGCGCTCAACACGCTGCTCAAGGACGACGAAGTCGGGCCGGCGCTGGCGGCGCTGGAAGCGCCGTATCTCGCCGGCCTGGACGCGCTCATCGTCGCCGACCTCGGCTTGGGCGCGCGCGTGCGCGAGGCGTACCCGGCGCTGCCGTTGCACGCGAGCACCCAGCTGAATACGCACAGCTCGTCCCAACTTGCGGGGCTGTCGGACCTGGGTTTCACGCGGGCGATCCTCGCCCGCGAGCTCAGCCTCGTGGAGATCGCCGCCCTCGAGGCGCACGGCCTCGAGCTCGAGGCCTTCGTCCACGGGGCGCTCTGCTACGGCTACTCCGGCGATTGCTTGTTGGCGAGCATGGTCGGCGGCCGCAGCGGCAACCGTGGGCGCTGCAGCCAGTCCTGCCGCCTGCGCTACGACCTGCGTCGCCTGGGCGACAGATCCGCGCACGGCCGGGTTGGGACGGCCCCCGACCGCGCCGCCGAGCCCACGCGTGTCATGTCCACCTCCGACCTCGCCGCCATCAGCGTGCTGCCCCGGCTGCTCGCCGCGGGGGTCACCTCGTTCAAGATCGAGGGCCGCATGAAAGACGCCGCCTACGTCGGCGTTACCACGGTCGTGTACCGCGAGGCCCTGGACGCGGCGCTCGCCGATCCCGAAGGCTACGAGGTGCGCCCCGAGTGGAGTTCGCGGCTCGAGCAGAGCTTCTCGCGGAGCTTCACGACGGCGCACCTGGACGGCCGCCACCATGAGGTCCGCAGCGGCGGCCGCGGCGGCCACCGCGGCGTTCCCGTGGGCCGCGTGGCGGCGGTGGACGAGCGTCGCGGCGAGGTCAGGGTGCGGCTCGCGAAGGAGGTCGCCGCGGGCGACCTCGTCTATCTCTATACGCCGTGGGGCCAGACCGAGCCCGTGCGCGTCCAGGAGGGCGGCGACGCCGAGCTCACGCTGCGCGTGCGCGAGCGCGTCGCCGTCAAGGACCGCTTGTTCCGCCTGGCGGCGGCCGACGCCGGGCAGCTGGCCCGCGACCTCGTCGCCGGACGCAGCGCCCTGCGCCCCGTGCTGCTGCGCATGTGCCTCGTCGGAGAGGAGGGGAGGCCGGCGGCTCTGGCCATCGAGACCGAGGCCGGCGGCGAGACCGTGACCGTCACGACCGCTGGGCCGCTTGCGGCGGCGCGCACCGCGGCGCTCACCGCGGAGAAGGCCCGCGACTCGCTCGGCGCGCTTGGCGGCACGCCGTACAGGCTCGGCGAGCTCGAGTTCGCGGTGGCCGACGGGCTCTTTCTGGCCGTCGGCGACCTCAAGGACTTGCGCCGGCGGGCCGTGGCGGCGCTCGACGAGCGCCGCCTGGCCACCCGCCGCCGTGACGCCGCGTCGCGGCCGAACGTCGCGTCGCGCGTGCCAGACAGCGCGCTCGCCCCGGCGCCGTCCCGCGCTCCGTGGGGCGCCGCCTCGTCGCGGGCATCCACAGACGGCCAGGAGCCGCCCGGTCTCGTGCTCGTGCTGCGCCCGGGCGAGCACCCTCTGCGCCCCCCGGGGGTCGATGCGCTCTGTCTCGATCTGCGGACCTCGGATCCCGTGCGGGCGATCATCACGGCCACCGATGCCCTGCGGTCCTCTGGTCTTCCGCTGCGCGCCCGTCTCCCCGAGATCCTCTTCGATGCGGATGTGTCGTGGCTGAGCGCCGTGCTCGCGCTGCGGTGGGACGCCGTGTACGTGCGGCACCTGGGCCTGCTCGTGAGCGAAGGGCCGAGCGCGACGCCCGACCCGCACTCGGAC
>Ga0209386_1000262_pt1 | contig 26996 bp, 21 predicted proteins | sample NGEPertwo_FD_184510 | JGI IMG/M metagenome (GOLD analysis project Ga0209386, IMG submission 184510) | Arctic peat soil microbial communities from the Barrow Environmental Observatory site, Barrow, Alaska, USA - NGEE Permafrost154B-two... | ecosystem: Environmental > Terrestrial > Soil > Wetlands...
AATTAATACTTTAAAGATACAAATTCCCGCGATATTAAACTATTAAATAATCAGTTATTTTACTGTAATTCAGATAAATAACTAAGTTTTGAACGAACTATTGTAATAAAAAACGATATGAAACTAACATTCAATTTGCTGATTCTACTATTCTTATTGTCTAGCTTAAGTTACGGACAATCAGATAACCGGCCTGGAGATAACTGGAAGAAGCAATTAAACTTACAACTCCCGTTGCTCGGACATCGAAACTGGATTTTAGTTGTAGATAAGGCTTTTCCGGCTCAAAATGCCGCGGGCATTGTCACAATCAATACGGGCGAACCATTGTTGCCGGTTTTACAATACACACTGGATCAGATTAATTCTTCAACACATGTTAAACCCATTATTTTCACAGACAAGGAGCTGAATTACATTACAGTAGCGCAGGTTCCTGAAATTGAGAAGTTTAAAGCCAAATTATTTGAAATTGTACCTAAGGATCAGGCTCAAACGATGCTTCACGATACTGTATTTGTAAAGATTGCGAAAGCTTCGGAGTTATTCAGGATTGTTGTGTTAAAAACTGAGCAGGTAATCCCCTATTCATCCGTTTTTCTGCAGCTCGATTGCAAATACTGGCCGGCAGAAAATGAAAAGCAACTTAGAGAATCAATGAGGAACAATTCAAAGTTCAAATAAACATAGGGATGAAATGAGTTTTGAGGAATGAGATTTTCAAATGATCAATTTAATTTCGGCAACAGGACAGAAAATCATCAGCAAAAAGAATAGAAGGTGCGTACTATCTCAAACTCTTTAACCACATTAAACTTTAAAAGGATGTTGAAAAACTCTCTCCAAATACAAATGAAATCATTGATATTTATTGCGTTGTCGTTGTTTTGTGTTTGTCAATTGACAGCACAGGATCAGAAACTTACCTGGTCAAAGCTGGCGTCCGGTGTGTGGGTGGCCAGGGCAGGACAGCCTGAAAAAGTCAATTTTACAAGCACTTCGGGCGTAACGCCAAAACTGGAAGCGCTAAATGCCATGCAAAATGTGGAATTCCCGCTTCCGGAGAATGAAATCAAAGCGGTAGTGTTTGATGGAAAAACTTACCTGCAGTTTCCGCTTGAGGTTGCCGAAAAAATATTCGGCCTGGGCCTGAATTTTAAAACGGTAGAGCAACGTGGTCGGATTCTTCGGCTGCATGTCGACCATTATGGCGGTGAGGACAATGGACGGACGCATGCCCCGGTTCCTTTCTACGTTTCGTCCAAAGGTTATGGCGTCTTTATCAACTCTGCCCGTTACCTCGATATGTGGGTTGGTACGGCGGTATTGAAAGATAGCAAAATCCCTGTGAATGCCCGGGATCGCAATACCGATAAAAATTGGACTTCCCAACCATATTCCGACAATGTATCATTTTTGGTTCCTGCCGAAGGAGTTGAAATCATCGTGTTTGGCGGACCGACGGCGCTGGATGCCGTGAGCCGGTTCAATCTTTACAATGGTGGCGGATGTTTGCCTCCAAAATGGGGACTTGGATTCTGGCACCGTACACCAACGCTTTACAACGATGTAAAGGTATTGAAAGAAGTTATTGAATTTAAAAAACATCAGTTCCCGCTATCCGTTATCGGACTCGAGCCTGGCTGGCAAAGCAAATCATATCCATGTACTTACGAGTGGGATCCGGGTCGTTTCCCTTACCCGGCTAAATTTATGGCTATGCTCAAAGAACAAGGTATTCAGACCAATCTTTGGATTAACCCCTATATTTCACCTGAATCGGAACTGATTAAAAAGCTGAAACCCTACACTGCATCACATACCGTTTGGGATGGGTTTGTTCCCGATTACGGTTTGCCGGAAGTCAATACGATCATTGGCAACCATATGAAGAAATACTTGTTGGATCCGGGTGTCAGTGGATTCAAGATGGACGAAAACGATGGATATGACAATTGGCTTTGGCCCGATGTAACACTTTTCCCATCGAAGATTCCGGCTGAACAGATGCGTCAGCTTTATGGTGTGATGATGCAGAAAATGACAACTCAACTTTACCGTGAACAGAACCACCGCACTTACGGCTTGGTGCGGGCGTCAAATGCAGGTGGTGTCTCTTTCCCATATGTTATTTACAACGATTATTACAGTCACCGTGATTTTATTACAGCACTGATTAACAGTTCATTTATTGGTGTGCTTTGGACACCTGAGGTTCGTGGCTCGAAGACTGCCGAAGAATGGCTTCGACGGATGCAGACGGTTTGCTTTTCACCTTTGGCTATGCTGAATGCCTGGTCAGATGGGACAAAGCCGTGGTCGTTTCCCGAAGTTGAAAAACAGGTTGCGGACGTAGCCAATCTGCGCATGCAGCTGATTCCATATATTTATACCTGTTTTGCAGAATACGCATTTTACGGCAGGCCACCCATGCGGGCGATGAATCTTGTGGATGGTTTCAATGCAACGGATGAAAAGGTGGATGGCAAGCTGAATTCCACCGAAAATCCTTATGCAGAAGCCACAAAGAAGGAGATGAAAGATCAGTTTATGGTTGGTGATAATCTTTTGGTTGCACCTCTTTTTACCGGAGAAACCGAACGCAAGGTGATTCTTCCGAAAGGAAAATGGTACGATTTTTACACTGGTAAACTGGCAGGTGAAGCCGAAGTTATTAATGTTAAATCCGGATTGGATAAAATTCCGGTTTATGTCAGGGATGGTGGAATCATCCCGATGTTTGAATCTGCGCAAGTCACATTGAAAACCGGTGAGAAAAAAAACCTGGTAGTCCGTTATTACGGTAAGAAAGAAGCCACTTACAAACTTTATGACGACGATGGCGAAACTTTCGATTATGAGAAAGGGGCGTATTCGTGGCGTGAGATAAAAGTTATTGCAGCAAAAGGTGGAAAGATGAAGGGGTCAATTTCGAAAGCCGAAAAGTCGAAACCTGACAATATCGGGACAGTAGAATTTCAATGGATGACGGAATAAGTTACGGATAAATTGATGTTTACCAAATGGCCTGTTATATTTTTGATTTTTCAGACACTTACTACGAAAACTTTAAGACGCTTTAACCTGCAGATTTGCAGGTGTTTTATTAAATGTTGCTTATAGTTTCCGAAATGCTTTTTGCGAAAAATAATTAGGAAGTGTTTCATCCGTGTTAATTACAATGCCACCCAGAATATATACCGGAAACCTGCTTAGCAATGTAGGGTGATGTTGTATGAGTGCTAGTATTTCTTTTTCAATTTCGTTATAGACAAGATGAGTTGTTTTTAGAATTGGAACAGCAGAATTGCGTATTTCATCCACCATAGGCAGCAGACGAAGAGCCAGAAATTCTGGTTGAAACACTGAGTAATCGGCCGGATCAATCTGATGGATTGAAGTTGACAGCACATGCTCCTGTACCATCATCAGTGCCCCGCAAGTATTGGTGTGGCGATGCTGCCCCACACGTTTTATTTTTCCTATTTCGCCAGAGCGCGAAAAGCCAATATGCGAACCAAAAATAAACAGTGCTGCTCCACCGTCAGGAATGTGATCGGCGAAGGCGGTAAGACCAATTTCTCCCACAAACGGATACCCTGCCAGACCGCCCATAATAAAAGTCCCTTGTGGTGCCGGAAGATTCATCTTGCTTTGCTGGTGATTTAATTCGTCGAAACAAAACGATGTTGCAACTATAATGCTGTTCATCTCAATTTTTTCACGGGCGGCAATTTCCATTACCGCGTTGTAGGAGGCTTCCGACATGGTTGAATATGTGTCGAAGTGTTGATCCAGTATTTTTTGCATTGAAAGAAATATATAAGGGTAAATAAAAGTTTGGGATTCTGCAATGGCTGCCAGTGATCAATTATCCGGTTGACCCCAAAGCATTCGCAACAGCATTTATCGTTTTTAGTAATACTATATTCTGATGATCTGCCATTTCAGCGGTTGCAGTGCCTTTTTCGCTGCGCCAGCTACGTAACGTGTTTACCTGCAATTGATGCATTAGTTTAAGTGCAACAGAACGTAAACGTGTGGAGTAATAGTGATTGCTGCGACGCTCTTCGAAAGGTTTTTCGAGCAGTTCGAACAACAGATTTTTTGTTAGCTCCAATTCCGAAAGTATAAGCGGTAAAATATCATTCTTTACCTTCTCATCGTCTACTAGTGATGCATAAAGCGCGATAATATCCGGATCAGTTGTAGCTAAACCTGAATCAATATTTGTAAAGATATACCTTACTAACGGATGATTTGACAACAGTTGTTTAAGCAGGATATATTTTGCAGGTTGTTGCTCCTTAAGCAGTTTCAAAGTGCTGCCGACTCCATACCAACTCGTAATATTAATTCGGCTTTGTGCCCAGCTAAATACCCAGGGAATCGCCCGCAGGTCGGCAAGTGTTCGTTGATTGGTGCGCCTTGACGGTCGTGAGCCTATTTTACTGGTTTCGATTGCATCAATTGGGGTTGCCTTTTCAAAAAAACTGATAAAGTTTGGAAGAGCTACGAGACCAGTGTAGGCTTTGATACTTTCTTTGGACATATAGCGCATCAGATCAAATAGTTCATGTTCTGGTGTTTCGTTGTTTATAAGCGTGTTGCGTAAGAGACCAGAAGTAAGCAACTCTACATTATAGGTGGCATTTACCTTGTTGGCATATTTTCGTTCAATGGTTTCTCCTTGTTCGGTAAGTCGGAGTTTACCACATAAAGATGATGGCGGCAGGCTTCGTAAAAACCAGTTCACAGGGCCTGCTCCCCGGCTGATACTACCACCTTTACCGTGAAAAAAACGAATATCCACGCCAAGTTTGCGGCCAGTTTCGGATAGTTTGTATTGTGCCTCGTAAAGATTCCATTGGCTTGATAATATTCCGCCATCCTTGTTGCTGTCGCTGTATCCGATCATTACCTCTGCCACCGGACGCGTATAACCTTTCTGTCTCATTTGGAGTTTAAGCGTATTTTGGGTTACCGGGTGTGAAAGAAATTCACGAAGAATTTCCGGAGCAAGCTTCAAGTCGTCAATGGTCTCAAACAGGGGAACAATGGGTAGCAGACAGGCTGGCCCATGTTCCGTTTTTACGAATAAGCCTGCTTCGCGTGCCAACAGGTAAAGGGTAAACAAATCTTCTACCTTGCGTGTCATGCTGACAATAAGCGAACCAAGTGCATAAGAACCATATTTGCGGATGTAATCTGTCAATACGCTTAGATAGCTCAGCGCATTCGTTGTTTCATCCACCTTACCTGCATAAGTATGGGTGAAAGGCCGGTAGAAGGTGAGTTCGTGTAACAAAAATATTTTGCTGGGCGATCCGTCTGTGTTGAGTGAATAGCTCGTATCATCGATGTCTTCCAGCAAGCCTAAAAAGGCTTTTTGGTAAAAGGCACTGTTCTGTCGGACATCTAAATGAGCAAGGTGAAAACCAAAGTTACGAACAAAACTCAAGGCTTTTTGCACTTCATAAGCGGCAAGAGAAGGAGCTCCCCAAACTGACAGTGCTTGCTGCAATATTTCAAGGTCTTTTAATAATTGCGCCGAATAGGTATAAGTCCAGGAAGCATCAGTGAGCAGGAAGTTTCCTGAAAGTGAATCCTGTCTGACAGGAAGTTTTTCAATAAGAAGCAGAACATACTGTTTAAATGGTTCACGCAATGCCGATGTATACAATGTCTTAGACGTAATATCAGGAATTTCTTCAGCTAGGATTGATTTGTGCCTGCAAAATTCGGGAAGGATGGTGCTTTCAATTGTATAAATACTTAAACTTTCAGCGAGCAATACTAATCGTTGCCGAACGAGTTGTAACGACGCGGTACGGAGTTTATTTAGTGCATAATATGTTATTTCGGAAGTCACCAACGGATGACCATCACGGTCGCCACCAACCCAGGTGCCCATGCTTATCTTAGGCAGATGAAGATAGTTTTGCAATGCTTCGGGCTGAAACCCAGCATCGCTCCAAGCCTGTTTTAACTGTCTGTCGTGAAGATCGAAAACGTCAGGAAAAACGTTGGTGAGGTAATGTAACATGTTTTCGAGTTCGGTTTCAATTTTAGGTTTTTCGAGATAAATATCGTCGATAAACCAAAGCTTTGTCAAAACTTCTTTTATCTCTGCACGAATGCGTTGGCGCTCAATAGCTGTATAGATCGGGTTTTCGAGTTGAACCAACGATTGGTAAAGTTCTCGGTAATATTTAAGGACGACCGTGCGTTTGGCCTCGGTGGGATGAGCGGTTAGTACCGGCTCAACTTCTAACTTCGACAACGCTGCAACAATTTCATCCTCCGGAACACCGGAGTTTTTTAACTCCAAAAAAGTATCTGCCCAGCTTCCGTTCACACTTTGAGGCCCTTTCAATTGCTGCTTCTTACGTCTGCTTTGCACAGCCCAATTTACTTCGCATAAATTGAGTAGTTGAAAACAAATTGAATAGAGGTGAATGGTTTTTTGTTCGAGCTCAGGTGGAGGCAGCGCCACTTCATCGTTGATCCAGGGCATGTAAGCAATTAGCGCTTTTTCGTTGTTTGATTCAAGCAATTCGGCAAAACATTCGAGTAAAAAATGCAGATCGGAATATGGTTTGCCAACCATCTGTATGTTTTCGCGAAGGATAGGGTGCATCATTGTTTTTATTTAATAACGCATATTGCAGTCATATTGTTGAGGGTACTTCTTTCATGATTTGTTTACTAAAACGTAGGGACGAAATTTGTAATGCAAATAAGGACTTATTTAACGGAAGATAGGATTGATTAAACGGTAAGACAATCCTCTTGATACTGAGGTGGAAATGGATGGAATAAATTTATCTTTACAGCTACAATGTTACCGGACAGATTGTGACTACGCCAAAAATATAAAATAATCAATTTATGAAAAGAAAATCACTTTTCGCTTTCAAAAGCATTGTGATTGCTTTTACGCTTATTTGTTTCTTTATCGTTAAGGTTGCTTTTGCACAAAAGTTTACCATTCCAATACTTCCTGACACCCAATGTGAAGTCAACTATAATCCGGCAATGTTTACAAGTCAGATGAAATGGATTGCTGACAAAAAAGATTCATTAAATATGCCCATCGTATTGCATGTCGGTGATTTGGTGGATTTTAACAGCATCGATCAGTATAACAGGGCAAGCGAAGGATTCAAAATCCTTGATAACGCCCGTATTCCTTATGCAATTACACTGGGAAATCATGATACAGATGCGGTAGGTGAACATAGCGGAAGTGCAGCATCGGGAAATGTGAATGCTAATCTGAGGAACACAGATCGGTTCAATACCTATTTTCCGGTAAAAAGATTTACCTCACAAAAAGGGAGGTTTGAAAAGAATAAAAGCGATAATGCATTCTATACCTTTAAAGCCGGTGGCCTGAACTGGCTTGTGTTGACGCTCGAGTTTTGTTCCCGGCCAGTGTCAGTTGAATGGGCTGGTCTAGTCATCTCTAAACATCCTAAACACAATGTAATTATTCTGACCCATTACCATCTCAACGCGAAAGGAATAATTGGTCAGGACAATGCCGGATATGGCGACTTAAGCCCTCAGGAAGTTTACGATCAGTTGATTAAGCTATATGCAAATGTGCGAATTGTTTTAAGCGGGCATACAGGATCATCTGTGCATCGCGATGATATTGGTTTGAAAGGCAATCATATCTATCAAATATTACAGGATTACCAGGGAGAAGATAATGGAGGTGGATTTATCAGGCTGCTCGAAATCGATCCGGAATTGAAAACGATGTATGCGAAAATGTACTCGCCTTTTTATAATCGTACAAAAACCGATTCATCCCAATTCTCTTTTGCAGGAGTTAATTTTGTTGGAAATAAATGAAAGAATGGAAAGTAACTACAATGAAAGTTCTTTCGAAATGACTTAACACATCTTGTCGGATATGGGAAAGCCTTTTTCACCTATTGAATCATTTCAGGAAAGGATTGATTCTTAGTGATGCTTACTTATGTTTTGAAAGTTTCGAACAACCAATAAACTTAAACAGTAGTCTCCAGTTCATTGCAGTACATTGGTTTGCAGTATCCTTAAATAGACACGCAACTGAAGAAGTTTGGAGACTATTGTTTATAAACCTTATTTATCAGGGAATGAGCGTTTTATTAACGAATCCTGATTTCTTTCGTTTTATTACCCATTTTAAGCATTGCAATATTATCGCAAGCGCCTGTTCCAAAGTCTATTGTCCAACTAAAGTCATTACTGGTTGTTATTGAGACAATTCCGCTGACGATATGATGACATGTTACGCTAAAAACCAACGGATTTTCCGCCGTTACCGTTTTGTTTACTTTCACACCTGAAACGCGGGTAAAATCAACGGTTCCCCAGCTTACAATTTTGTTATCCGTTGAATTAGCCAGCACACCTCGCTGATATTGACGTGTGAGATTGGCAATACGGGTTGCTGTCCCTTCGCTGTCAGGAAAGTTAATCGTAACGTTTTCCGAGATTACAGCAGTGCGGATGTTATTCTCCTGGTCCTTAGTAATCGTTTTTACAACACTTCCCTGGATTTTCTTGCCGTCAACATAGTAATTATCAAATGTTTTATTCCTGACAGATGGAAAAGTGGTAAAAGAGTCGGAAGTAACAATGATTTTACCGGAACGGATTTTTCCATCTTTACCTGTACAGGAAGTTCCAAAATCAATTGTAATTACTTTGGGGGAAACTGTGTTATTTATTGTAATTAATGTACAATCTGACAGATACGACGTATTACCGATAATTGCGGCTTTAAGTTGCCCCGAGCTTGAATCCACTGCCTCGTCAACTAACAGGTCAATATCGGATAGGGCTTCTTCTCCCTGGGTTTCCTGCTGGCTTAAAGTAATCTCATCAAAAGCCGTGGCAACATCCTTTTTTTGACATGAAGTAAAGGCTATAAACAGCAGACTTACTGCTAGAATTTTTCTAAATCGTTTCATAACGTAGATTTTTTAAGAATTAAAAATATATACCCTTAAGAAGCAGTTAAGACTTAAAAGTTAAATTCTGAAAGTATATTTTTTGACTTTTTTTAAATTGATGGATGGTTGCAATATTTTCTGATATTGAATTTAACTTTTAGTAGTTTCATGCATCCAAAATGCACGTTAAACATTCAGAATAGTGTTGATGAACGAAACGGACGAAGCACATATTTTTTCGATGATGAAAGACCCAAGGTTGAGAGACAAAGGGTTTCTTCAATTGATGGATGCGTATAAAGAGCCTATCTATTCACATATCAGGCGTCTGGTTGTATCACACGAGGATGCTGAGGATATTTTGCAGGAAACATTTATCAATGTATACCGCTTTGCTGATTCTTTTAAAGGCGAAAGCCGGGTCTTTACCTGGTTATATCGCATCGCCACCAATGAATGCACAAAACATTTCAGAAGAAATAAAAGATGGATAAATAATGCTGTAAAAATTACGGAAGCGATGGCAGGGGAGGTCTCCGGAAACGATGCTGAAAATAGCGATGTGATTCTATTTAAATTTCAGCAGGCCATTCTGCAACTTCCTGAGAAGCAAAGGATCGTTTTCAATCTGCGCTATTATGACGAACTAAGTTACGAAGATATTGGGCAAATCCTTAATTCTTCGGTGAATACATTGAAAACCAACTATCATTATGCAAGTGAAAAGATAAAACAGTATCTGATCGAACAAGCATAAAAGGGATAATTTTAAATTGAGTAAAATAAAAAACGATATGAAAGAGGAAATGGAATTTCAGGAAATAGGGAAAAACACTCCATTTAAAGTGCCTGACGGTTTTTTTGAAAAAATATCTGAAAAAACGCTTCAGAAGGCTAAACTAAGGGAACAGAATAGCAGAAAAATCCTGATTGCACTACGAACGTTTGCTGTGGCTGCATCTTTGTCGGCAATTGCATTACTCGCTTATTTTATCACAGGAACTGAAAAAACTGAAATTAAACAGTTGGTTCAGAACGAACAGACTGAGATGAAAGATACAATCCATCAAACAGAAGCAATTACCAAAAAAATAACAATTGCGGAAATAAAGAAAAAGGCGCCAGTGAAAACGACTTTTAAAGAAACCAAACCTGAAGAAATAACGGATGTTTTGTCCGAAATGTCTGATGATGAATTGCTGCAATTGGCGGCAATGTATAAATCCGATCTATTTATAGGTGAATCACCACAATAACACAGTAAGAAATTTAGAAATGAAGAAGATATTTATAATTCTGCTTTTTGTTTCTGCAATGCTGGGTAGTCTCAACTCAAAATCGCAAAATCAAGATCGTTTTCCGGTGTTGCGTGAACGAATCATCCAGGTAAAATTGCGCGAACTGAAAGTTAACCTCAAACTTGATCAGGTCGCCTTTGATCAATTCCGACCTGTTTATCTGAGATATGAGCGGGAAGTTTCGGGTATTGACTTTCGAAAAATGGCCAGACTTTTAAGAGTTGAGGCGGACAGTCTATCCACAGAAGAAGCCGATCAAATAATTGTAAGTCAAATCGAAAGCGCTAAAAGTTTAATTGCTTTGCGAGAAAAGTATTATAAAGAATTCAGAAAAGTACTTTCACCTCAGCAAATCATCAAACTTTACCAAACCGAGGCGGAGTTACGTAAAAAGGTAATGCAGGAATTGAAGAACAGAAGATGGAACCGTTAACATAAAGAGGGTGTCCCGAAAACCGGAACACCCTCTCGGAATTGCATCTAATTGTATCTTTTTAAAATTCTTTTATTTAGCAGCCGGAACTGCCTGTTTGTCGGGATATAACACCAGACGAACAAAATTGTCGCCGCTCAAATATTTAATTGCAGCCACCTTTAGTGCTTCCGATGTAATCTTCTTCAAATCTTCCTGGTAGGTAAGTATTTGTTCCGGATTTTCATCATTCTGGAACTGACCACTCAGATAGCCTAGCCAAAAACCGTTTTCTTTCAATTGTACCTCTGTGACGCGACGCTCTTCTGCCTGAACTTTTTCAACATCAACCTGCAACGGACCATTGTCGCGAATCTTTTTTACTTCGTCAAGTGCCGAGCTGATCAATTTTTCAACGTTATCGGGAGAGCATCCGAATGCAATTGAAAATGAATACCGATTTTCAGGATATTTGCTGTACGAAGCTCTTGTGCCTACGCCGTAAACTCCGCTCTCGTCTTCACGAAGGCGTTCGATCAGCTTGATATCTAATATTGACGACAAAGCATCGAGTAGGTTGTTTTCGGTTTCATTGTATTGATATACTCCACTAAACGTAAGTCGGACAGTTGATTTTTGTTCCTGGCCTTTATATACCTGCTTTTGTATTTTACCAGATGGAATATGAATCCCAAGATCGCGGGCAACCTCAATACGTTTGGTAGATGGTAAAGCTCCCAGGTATTGTTCCAAAAGAGGCTTCAGCTTTTCAACATCAAAACTACCTACGAAGGTGAAGGTAAAATCGCTTGCATCGGCAAAACGATCTTTGTAGATTTCGAAAGCGCGATCGAGATTGATTTTATCATATTTCTCGATACTTGGTCCTGTACGGCGAATGCTGTAATTACCAAGCACTGCCGAAATAGTGTCGGAAAAGACAGATGGAGGATCGTTGCTGCGGTTGGCAATTGATGCTTTTTCCTGCGAAAGTAATCCTTTGTAAACCTCCACATCCTTACGTGGTTGTGTAAAATACAAATAGACTAATTGCAATGCCGTTTCGAGGTCTTTGGGAGTAGCGCTTCCCGAAATGCCTTCGGTGCGTTCACTGATATAAGGTGAAACACGAACTTTTTTTCCTGTAAGGTATTTGGTAAGCTGAACAGAGCTATAATCTGCAACTCCGCTATAATTGATCAACGATGAAGCGCGATTTGCAGATTCGTAGTCTGCATCGCTGTAAAGTGACGAACCTCCGGGACTGAAAGCTTGAAAACTAATCTCGTCGTTTTTGAAATCGGTTGGTTTTAAATTTACCTTAACGCCATTATTAAGCGTCAATTCAACAACTCCGATACCGTCAAGTTTTTTTTCTGCAACCACTTTACCTGCAACCGGTTTTTTTTCAAGCAATGGTTTGTCAGACACGTTATCGACATAGGCCGCAATTTCGCTTTTCTGGACATCGGAAACCCATCCATCTACAACTGTTTCTGTAGGCAGATTTGCTGCTTCCTTGTCAGGTCCTAAAATGATGATGTCACGGTTTACGTCAACCAGGTATTTTTTAACCACTCTGTTAACTTCATCAAGCGTTATGCCGCCAAGGTTATCTTTGTAAAACTGATATTCATAGGCAATTCCAGGTGAAGCTTCTTGTTTCAGAAAAAGATTCAGATATTCACGTACATAGTTTTCCGAATTGGTTTTGTCTCTTTCTTTGTACGCAGATTCCATATTTTGCATAAGGGATTCTTTTGCACGGTCTAGTTCAGTTTGGGTAAAACCGAATTTTTTGGCTCGTTCCACTTCCGTCCAAACCGCTTTGAAACCTTTTTCGAGTTCACCGGGTTTCCCAACTACAACAGCTGAAGCGACATCAAGATCTGCCAAAAAACCACCGATTGAACTTCCGCCCTGGATAAATGGAGGATTCGCCTGTTTACTCAATTCGCCGATGCGAGCACCAATAATACGGTTATACAACGACCTGAGAATACTTTGCCGGTAATCAGCAGTTGTTATTAATTTAGTCTCAGGATGTTTGATGAACGCCTGAACAACCATAACCGGAAATTCTTTGTCGGTAGCCGCAAAGAATTGGTTTTTCTGGGTCAGCGGAATTGTATAATCAATTCTGGGTCTTGGTTTTGCAGGTGATTTCAGGCTCGAAAACAAATCTTTGATCGTTTTCTCGGTTGCCTTTACATCGATGTCGCCAACTATGATCAGTGCCTGAAGATCGGGACGATACCAGTCGGAATGGAATTTGCGAATTGTAGCGGCAGTAAAGTTTTTCAAAACAGCTTCCGTGCCAATTGGAAGACGATTGCTATATCTTGACTGGTTGAAAAGAACAGGTAAATACTTGTCTTGCAACCGCTGTTGAGCGCTTTTTCCCAATCGTTTTTCTTCGAGAATAACACCACGCTCTTTTTCAATTTCTGTAGAATCGAGTGTTGCATCCTGTGCCCAGTCGCGCATAATCTGGAAGCCGTTTTTTAGAATTACCGGATCGTCGGTCGGAATTGGTAACTGGTAAACAGTTTCATCGAAACTGGTATACGCATTTAAATCACTTCCAAAACGAACCCCGGCTTTTTGAAGATAACTAACAAGTTCATTTTTGGGGAAGTTTTTGGTTCCATTAAAACTCATATGTTCCATAAAGTGAGCCAGCCCCTGCTGATCGTCATCCTCAAGAATAGAACCAACCTTGTTGGCAAGATACATTGTCACCCGGTTTTTAGGTTCTACATTCTTCCGGATGTAATAGGTAAATCCGTTGGGTAGCTTGCCTACTTTTACAGCAGTGTCGAGCGGCAATACGTCAGTTTTTGCTATGGACGATTTTGCTGCACTCTTTAGCAGTTTTGCCTGCGAAAACGAACTTGCCGGCAGGAGGGCAAGAATTACAATTACCAGAGACAGTAATTGCAACCTGATTTTTTGCTTCATAGAATTTATTTAAATATGGGTTTATCCGAACAAAAATAGAAATTATATGTCACAATTCAACGCGTTCTAAATCAATAAGAAAATTTTAATGATTGTGCGTATTTGACATACCTATTTTATGGTATATTTGCCTTCATCGGCATGCGAAATTGCCGTTTTTAGATTCAATCCGTCAATATTTGATCTCAGACTTCTTCATCTTTAAGTGATTAAAATATGCAAATCCGATCCATAAAGCAATCAGACAATCCTGAGTTGGCCAAAATTATCCGTGCAACGCTGACCGAATTTGGAGCTAATCATCCAGGCACCGTTTATTACGATTCGTCGACAGATGTGCTTTTTGAATTGTTTCAGAGGCCCCGATCCGTTTATTATGTAGCCGAAACTGAGGATGAGAAGATTGTAGGTGGTGGCGGAATCTTTCCAACAGAAGGATTGCCTGAAGATACCTGTGAATTGGTGAAAATGTACTTACTGCCGGAAGAAAGAGGTAAAGGACTTGGAGGATTGATCATTGAAAAATGTTTGCAGACTGCCAAAGAATTGGGTTTTAAACAAATCTATATTGAATCAATGCCAGAACTTGAAAAGGCGCTGAAGGTCTATGAAAGATTTGGCTTCAACTATTTGTCAGATCCACTGGGTGATAGTGGCCATTTTGGTTGCGAATTGTGGATGATTCGGGCGCTTTGAGAAATTGAATGGATAGCTTGGCAGCTAGCAACTAGCATCTGGCAATAATGAAGATTGCATTATAGTGAAATGCTTTATCAGATTTCCATCTTCTGACTTCGAATAAAGTCATTCAGCCAGTAGCCAATTGCCAGTAGCAAAATAATTCATCTCAAACGGGAAGTTATTCCTTAGATGTAATACTCAATATTTTCTATCCATCCCGATTTAATGGCATGCATCGTCAATTCCGAAGCATTTGAAACTTCCAACTTTCTGAAGATATTTTTCCGATGTGTATTCACGGTGTGATAACTGATATTTCTCCTGGCAGCAATCTCTTTTGTAGTCAGTCCATCCGCAATTAGTTTTACAATTTCGATCTCTGAAGAAGTCAGATGTTTTGGATCCTCGATTGCGTATCTGTTCTCATTAAGGTCGAGAAACAGGTCAAGAATTTCATCCGAATAATACTTTTTGCCTTTCAGTGTTGACTCAATGGCATTAAAGATCTCTTCTTTATCGGCTGATTTGTAAATCATATTTTTGATGCCCACCCTGGTTAGTCCGGCAAACTCTGTCTTCGTAATTGTATTTGTGAGTATTAGTATCGAAATTTGAGGAAATTTCTCCCGGATATTTTTCAAACCCTCAAGGCCATCGTAATCAATGTTCGAAAAATCGGTGATTAAAATACCACTTTTGGCATTATCAAGCAGTTTGTAAAGATCGTTTTGGGTATCTGCTATTCCAGCAAGAAAATATCTCTCATCGATTCCGATGAGAGATTTAAGCGCTTCGACAACCAGGTATTGGGAATCCGCAATGATCACATTATCAATTTTATTCGTATTCATGGAGATTCTCTTATTGTTTGCGTTTAAGTCCTGCTTTTATTTCAAATTAATTTCAGGAAAAAAAGATGAATTAAATTTGATTAAAAGCCTGTTCAAGATCGTTAATCAGATCGGTTTTATCTTCAACTCCAATTGAGACCCTTATCAAAGAATCCTTAATGCCGGCTTGTTCACGCTCTTTTTGTGTAATTGAAGAGTGGGTCATCAGTGCGGGATGTTCAATCAACGATTCTACACCACCAAGACTTTCGGCCAGCGTAAATAACTCAAGGCTTTCGAGAAACTGTACTGCTTCCTTTTCTCCACCTTTGATTTCAAAGGAGATCATCCCTCCAAAACCATTGGTTTGTTTGAGGTTCAACTCATATTGAGGATGACTCGGGAGACCCGGATAATAAACGCGTGTCACTTTTGGATGATTTTCGAGGTATGCGGCAATTGCCAATGCATTTGATTGATGCTTGTCCATTCTAAGCGATAGCGTTTTTAATCCTCGTAATGTGAGATAACAATCGAATGGAGATGGTACCACGCCCAAGGCATTTTGATTGAATTTGAGCTCTTCGTAAAGCGCGGTGTCATTCAGCATGATCGCTCCGCCGATTACGTCGCTATGTCCTGCAATATATTTAGTTACACTATGAACAACTATATCAGCACCCAATACCGTTGGATTTTGAAAATAGGGTGACAGAAAGGTGTTGTCGACGATTACAAGTACATTGTGACGGTGGGCAATTTCAGAAATAGCGGCAATATCACATACTTTCAGCAATGGATTTGTGGGCGTTTCAAGCCAGATCAGTTTGGTTTCGGGCAGAATTGCATCTTCAACAAGCTGCGGCTGAGTAGCATCGACAAGGCTTACAGTGATATTGTATTTCTCTTTCCACTGGTTAAGCAACCGCTTTGTTCCTCCATATAAATCGTCAAAACCAACAACATGATCGCCCGGTTTCAGTAGCGTGAATAGGAGCAGGGCTTCGGCCGCGAGTCCGGATGCAAAACCTAAACCATAATTTGCCTGTTCGAGTGAGGCGTAGCGCTTTTCGAGTGCAAATCTGGTGGGATTACTACTTCGTGAATATTGGAATTGCCCAGGGTTTTTGACTTCCTTGCGGGCATACGTTGATGAAAGATAGATAGGCGCAACAACTTCGTTTTTGCTGCCCTCCGAAAAATCGGGCTTTTCGCCAACATGTATTGAACGTGTGTCGAATGATTGATTCTGATGTGACATTAGTGAGAATATTGATAAATAATTTGAATTTTAGATAGATAACCAGACATCAGTCACACGTGACCAGCGAAAGGCTTTAGTAAATCAACAAAAAAAGGATGATGAGGTTTAAAAAACTTTAGAAACACATTCGCATTCGTAGCGATTGTAGCTTCAAATAGCAGCAAACCGAAACCGCAATGATGGTTCCGAAAATTCGGGGGGAATTATTTGCTGTATCTGCTTTCATTATTAATTGATATTACGATGCAAATATCTGAATCTGTTTTCAAATAAAATATACCTATAATTAGGTATATTGAGGACGATCAATTCCGGAAAATGCCAAATCCAACTTTAGAGATGGCACATTCAATAATTACATCCCCTCCGTCATTAATGGAAACGGCGAATACAATGTTTACAACCCCTCCGTTATTAATGGAAACGGCAGATCCAATGTTTATACCCCTCGGTCATTTATGAAAAATGGCAAATCCAACTTTGGGAATGCCATTTTTAATCTTCGAAATAAGTTTGTTTATTCTGCGAGCAGCTGGTTGATCAATTCGTTGAATTCAGTTTTAAACTCTTCGTAGAATTTACCCGTAGCTGGTCCGTTAAATCCAGTATGTACCTTTCTCACATTTCCTTTCTTGTCGATAAAGATGGTTGTAGGGAAAGCTGAGATACCATTTAATGCGGGAAGTGCTTTCGAAGCTTCCGCAGTGCCTGATTTTCCTGCAAAAAGGATTTCGTAAGGAATACCAAGTCGGGTTTTCAGGTTTGACAACGATTTTTTAGCTGATTCGAAGTCGTCCTTCCGTTCAAATCCAAGTCCAATGATTTCGACACCACGTTTATTGTTTGACTTATACCATTCCGATAAGAAAGCATTCTCGTCGAGGCAATTAGGGCACCAGCTTCCAAGAATTGTAACAATTACCACTTTACCCTTGTAGATCGGATCAGACAATGAGACCTGTTTTCCTTCGAGGTTGGGGAACGAAAATTCGATGGATGAGAATCCTTCTTTCAGATGTGACGCAGTGTAAGGATCAGGTAAAGCAGCTTTTGCATTACGTTTTCCTTCAATTTTGGAGGTGCTACGTGGTGTTATAAATTCACCGGTGAAGGTGCTGTCGGTTGCAAATTCACCTTTCAGCAGGTACGGTGATGAACCACCAAAAGCTGACAGTGCAAACTTCTTTCCATCCACAACTCCTTCAAGAAAGCGAAGATCACCTGTTGTAGTAAGAATTGATCCGGTCAGTAAAGCCTCTTTCTGATCAAAATTACCTACGGTTCTATCGGTATCACCTTGGGCGATAATGTTTACATCCCATGTTCCAGCCAACGAAACTGATGGGGCCTCGTTGCTTTTCGGGAATCTTGGAAGATCGCCAAATACTGCTTTAAACGGTACGCCAGCGACGGGTTTATCAGTGCCAACCTTCAACAACTGTCCTTCAAAAGTATTTTCAGTGAGTTTACCTTTCAAAATGGAAGAATAAAGATCAATCGGAATCGAAACCGAATCGTTGCTGTAAGTAATATTCTTTAGCTCAAAACGATCTGTTCCGTTGATCAGAAATACGGATGTGCTGTCGGCGTTCTTCCCTTTCACTTCAAATACAAAAGGGACTTCGTTTCCCGGAATCGTAAATGCACCCCTCCATAACCCTTCTTTCAAGGTTTTAGCTCCAGGCTGACATGATGTTATTAATTCAAAAACGAAAAGAACGAGTATTGAATTTATCCACTTTATATTTTTCATAACGACCTATTATTCTTGTTTATATAGTTGAATTTTTGGAAAGTATTTTCTGAAAATAACAAGGGGAGGCGTTTCCCCGGTTATTCTCAAATCGTACTAATTATGACATCAGAAAAATACGCTTTATTTAATTTACATCAAACCGAAGATTTGGGTTAATGTATCCGTTCCCTTGCACTTAATAACATCTTGAAATTTTAGGGATTATCCGGTTGATCAATTTAATTATCTTTGATTTGAGCAGAGAGTCGATTATTCAGTAATCATGCGTATAATTTAATTTCAAATTTGGTTATGTCACAAGAATTGGAGAACTACTATTTGAGACAACCTGAACCGATACAAGGATGTCTGCTGGCGTTAAAGAACGTAATCCTTGGTGTTGACAACCAGATTTCCCATGAACGCAAATACCAGATTCCATTTTTCTATTTCAAAGGTAAAAAGCTATGTTTCTTATGGGTGAATAAGAAAAAATTGTTGATGGGATTCATCGTTGATAAAAACATTTATCCTGTTGTAGCTGGAATTAAAAGAAAAGATGATTTTGAAACAATGCAGATTGATCCTAATGCGGACTTGCCTGTTAAAATCATTTTGGAGAAACTTCTTCAACGGATGAAATTGTACGAATCTGGCTAAATGACAATATTCTGTTTTCTTCTCACTTCTGAACCTCGTTATTCTTTGATTTAATTCAGATTGCAACTCATAATCAGCTTTATTCAATCCTGTTTTTTAAATTTATAATTATTTTTCTTGTTTCCTTCGATAAATTCAATGGTTTGATTAATTTTAACGTTCATCTGCTGAACGAGTGTTTTATTTTGTTCTGATTCTTTGGAAATAAGCATTTTATCAGGCAGCGCGATTTTGATTTAGAGATTTAGAAACATTCCAATTTTATATCCTAATTATATGGCAAAAATCGTTGTTTTAGGCGCAGGTATCTCAGGGCACACTGCAGCTGCATTTCTAAAGAAAAAACTAGGTCGGGCACACGAGGTTGTTGTAGTCAGCCCGGGTGCCTATTACCAGTGGATCCCATCAAATATCTGGGTTGGGGTTGGAAAAATGACCATCGACCAGGTACGATTTAAACTTCAGCCAGTATACGACCGTTGGAAAATCGACTTCCGGCAAGCGAAGGCTACGGCAGTTTTTCCCGAAGGTGATCAGACGATGGACCGGCCTTACATCGCCATCGAGTACACGAGTGAAGCCCGGCGTGGTGAAACGGATAAAGTCGATTACGATTACCTCGTAAATGCTACCGGACCAAAACTAAACTTTGAAGCTACGGAAGGGTTGGGACCGAACAAATTCACCCATTCTGTTTGCTCCTGCGATCATGCTGTCGCTACCTGGGGCGCTCTACAAACTTGCCTGTTAAGAATGGAGAAAGGGGAGAAGCTTCGTTTCCTGATTGGCACGGGACATCCCACTGCTACGTGCCAGGGAGCAGCTTTTGAATATGCGCTCAATGTCGCTTACGAGATAAAATCACACGGATTGTTACACATGGCTGAGATCACCTGGATATCGAATGAATATGAGCTGGGTGATTTTGGTATGGGTGGTGCGTTCATCAAAAGGGGTGGATATGTCACCCCAACTAAAGTCTTCAGTGAATCGATTTTTGCAGAATATGGCATTCGCTGGATAAAACGTGCAGGTGTATCAAAAATAGAGGAAGGGCTTGCACATTACGAAACCCTCGACGGACAGATGCATACCCAGCCATTCGATTTTGCGATGCTTATTCCTGCTTTTTCCGGTGTCGGATTGAAAGCCTTCGATAAAGTAGGGGAAGATATTACCACAAAGCTTTTTGCTCCAAATGGCTTTATGAAAGTGGATGCCGATTATTCGGGGAAAGCATTCGAAGATTGGTCGGTTGATGACTGGCCTTCGGTTTACCAGAATCCTGCATTCGCGAATATTTTTGCTACAGGTATCGCTTTTGCTCCTCCTCACCAGATTTCAAAACCTATAAAAAGCCCTAACGGAATGCTTATTACACCTGCTCCGCCACGAACTGGAATGCCTTCGGGTGTTATTGGTAAAATTGTGGCGCTGAATATTGTAGATCAGGTACTCACTGGTCGTACGGCATTTAAACATAAAGCCTCGATGGGAAAGATGGGTGCGGCATGTGTTGTTTCAGCCGGATTTAGCTTACTGAAAGGGAATGCGGCTACAATGACTGTTTTTCCAATTGTTCCTGACTGGCAGAAGTTTCCCGAATGGGGGCGTGATCTCAGTTATACAATGGGTGAAGCTGGTCTGGCCGGTCATTGGATATAAACTGTTTCTGCACTATATGTTTATTCATAAGGCAAAAGGATACCCGTTCTGGTGGCTTTTACCCGAATAGGTCATTGATTTTCAATAATTAATTAAATCTACTGTGATGGCAAAAAATATAGTTCGCGGATATTACGATGAATCCTATCCACCAATACCAACCGGAGTAACACGGTTCTGGCGCCGCAACCTGATTTGGCAGGCTTGGCGTTTTATCGTTCTCAACCTTAAGATTATGCGCATAATTGTGGGCGGGCATTCCTGAGATGAATGCTGAATTATATCTGGCTACAAGTTGTATTTATTTAGATATATAGCCAGGTATAGATTATTTGCGTTGATGATGCCTTATTTAGAATTGAATACGATTTTTTGATTGTATTTGGCTTCAATTCAAATTTATTTATATTTGAAGCCAATTATAACTAAGATATGAGAGCAATAGTTGGCAGAGAAACAGACCTTGCAACATTCCAGGAACTTTATAAATCATATAAGTCTGATTTTGTGGCTGTGTATGGACGCCGCAGGGTGGGTAAAACCTTTCTTATCCGGTCGGCTCTTGAAGGGAAGATTACCTTTCAGGTCACCGGATTAAGTAATACCTCCATGATGCAGCAGCTAACCAATTTCAACCTGGCACTCCGAAAAGCAGCTCCGGAACAGGCTAATGTGCCAGCTAACGACTGGATTTCAGTATTTCAGCAATTGATTTTATTCCTTGAGTCCAGTAAGGATTCGAAGAAAGTTGTATTTATCGATGAATTACCCTGGTTCGATACGCCAAAGTCCGGGTTTATATCCGCTTTAGAATATTTTTGGAACAGCTGGGCATCGGGGCGTGAGGATATTTTATTGATTGTATGCGGTTCGGCTGCGTCGTGGATGATTAATAAACTGATAAACAACAAAGGCGGACTCCACAACCGGGTTACAAAACGGATGAGAATTGTTCCGTTTACATTGCACGAATGCGAGCAATACCTGCAGACGAAAAACGCGCCCCTTGACAGATACCAGATTATGCAGTTGTACATGGCTTTTGGAGGTATTCCTTTTTATTGGGATGAAGTTAAACCGGGATTAAGTTCTGTGCAAAATATTGAAAATATATGCTTTAGCGAAAATGGTTTGCTACGTACGGAATTCAATAACCTGTTCAAGTCGTTGTTCAACAAGCACGAGAAACATTCATCGATTGTTAATGCGTTGGCGCAAAAAGGTATGGGATTGACCCGTGATGAAATTATTGACGAAACAGGACTCCCCAATGCCGGAAGCACAACACGTTTGCTCAATGAATTGGAGGAGACTGGGTTCATACTAAAATACAATCCTTTGGGAAAGAAGTCGAGAAACAGTATCTATCAATTGGTTGATTTTTATTCATTGTTTTATCTCAAATTCCTGAAAGATAGCCAACCAAAAGATGCTAATCAATGGATCAACGCAATCGACAATCCAAAACACAGGGCATGGAGCGGCTATTCATTCGAACAAGTTTGTCTTTGTCATTTGCCGCAAATCAAAAATGCCCTAGGTATTAGTGGCGTTTACAGCACAACCTCATCCTGGCGAAGTGCAACGGTTAAAAACGGGGCGCAAATTGATTTGGTGATCGACAGACGCGATCATGTGATTAATCTGTGCGAGATGAAATTTTCAATCAATCCGTATCTGATTGATTCGAAATATGCCGATGAGTTGAGGAACAAGATTGGTATATTCAAAACAGAGACCAAAACACGAAAATCGGTGTTTCTAACCTTGATTACAACTTACGGACTTCAGTCGAATATCCATTCAGTAGGCCTGGTTCAGAATGATATTTCAATGGATGCGCTATTTGAGGCGTAGTCCTTTGCTTTTAATAAGAACCGATCAAAACCAGGATGATATCCATCACATTGGTTTGCGTTGGACCGGTCGTTACCAGACCACCTTCTTGCTTGAAAAAATGGTAGGAATCACAATTCTGAAGATAGTGGTTAATATCCAGATTGCGATTTTTTGCATTGCTGAATGTTTGATTATCAACGACTGCTCCTGCAACATCTGTCGGTCCGTCTGTACCGTCAGTTCCCCCGGATAAAATGGTAATTCCTGCATGGTTGTGAAGAAGCTTTGCGCAAAGGAGTGCTAAGTGCTGGTTTCTCCCACCCAATCCATTGCCTGAAATCTTCACGGTTGGTTCTCCGCCATACAGCAAACATGACTTTCTACCTTTATGCTCATCTCTGTATTTGATGGCTGAGTCTACCAACATCGATGCGATATCTTCCACATTCCCGGAGAGGGTACTCGTTTCAATCTGCGTATAAAAACCCAGGTTTTCGGCCTTTGATTTTGCTGCCTGAAGTGCCAGTTTATTATTCCCTATTAAGAAATTATGGATCTGATTAACAGCCGGATCATCTTTTTTTAAGGTTTCGGGACGTTTCCCCTGCGCCCCTTCGCTAATAATTTTAAAAATGGAAGGTGCTACTTTTGAAGATAGGTTATAGCGTTTGAGAACAGCCATTGCATCGGTAAAAGTAGATTCATCAGTTGCTGTCGGGCCGGAAGCGATCACATCAAGCGGATCACCGATAACGTCAGACAAGATCAAACTTATAACAATCGCGGGTGAAGCCATTTTTGCTAATTGCCCCCCTTTTATGGCTGATAGATGTTTCCGGACGCAGTTAATCTCCCCGATTTCTGCACCACTTTTCAATAATAAATCGTTCAAAGATGCCAGATCTGCCAGTGTGCAACCCTCCGGTATATCTGTAAGCAACGCTGATCCACCCCCTGATATCAAACAGATAACGAGGTCATTTTTGTCCGCTTTTTGTACGAATTCAATAATTTTTTCTGTTCCCTTCAGGCCGTTTTCGTCGGGTACCGGATGGCCGGCTTCACTCACTCCGATGTATTGAAGATGAATCGAATGGCCATACTTGGTTACAATATGCCCTCCTGTTATCGCAGAACCAAGAACCGACTCCAGTGCCTGTGCCATCAGAGCACTTGCTTTTCCGGCGCCGATCACATAAATGCTTTGAACCGCTGAAAGATCGAAAACCTGATTATTAATCACTAACTCTTTCCCTGAATAAGCGATTGATTTACTGATCAGTTTATCCGGCTTCACACTTTCAATGCCGGCCATGAATATTTCAATTGCTATTTGTCTTTTATTCATCATTGTCGAAGGCTTTATTGAAATTATTCACGTCATTTTTGACGATGTTATCTCAGGAACAGCGAAAATACCCAAACAGCCGCAAATGCAAATATTCCCATCACGGCAGTTGTTGTTGTCCAGACCCGAAGCGTCGATTTTATTTCCAGATCCGAAAATTTGGTGATCACCCAAAAATAGGAATCATTTGTATGCGAAATTAACATTGATCCGGCACCCATTGCCAATGTAGCAAGGATAATACCATTGTTGCTGTTCAGGTTCAGCGATGACAGCATGGGTGAAATAATGGAGGCGGTTGTCATAATTGCTACGGTGGAAGAACCCTGGGCCGTCTTCAGAAAAGAGGCAATCAGAAACGGAACGAATAACCCGAGCCCGGTCGCAGCCAGATAAACACCGGCTACCTCACCAATACCGGTCGCCTTGATTACCGTACCGAAGATGCCACCTGCAGCGGTAATCGCAAGGATGGTTCCTGCTTTTTCGATGGAGAGATCAAACAACTCATTTAACGCTTTTGAATTCACCTTTTTATACAGTGAAACTGCAAGAATTATTCCAATAATCAGCGCGATGACAGGTTCTCCAAGGAAGGAAACTATATTAATAAAAGCACCTTGATTTTCAGGGGAAAAAAGTGAAACTACCGAGCGGCCACTCAATAACAGAACCGGCACAACAATCGGTAAGAACGACCGGAATGGAGAAGGCAATTCAACTGCCTCCTCCTGAATTTTTTTCTCAGAATCTTCAACTGGCGGGACATTCGTATCTTTTCTCGTGATGAACCGAATCCAAAGAAATCCTGCCAACGCAGCTATTGCAGCGACGGGAAGTCCAACCAAAATAAGCTGTCCGATATTGGCCGACATGATACCTGCAGCTGCTGTGGCACCCGGGTGTGGTGGAATTAGGCAGTGGACGGAATACATACCCGCGGCAAGCACTGAAGCCATAAATACCATTGGTTTACCCGTACTTTCGACCAGCGATTTGTTAATTCCCTGGAGTACAATAAAACCCGAATCGCAGAAAATAGGAATGCCTGTAATAAAACCTGTTGAGTGGATGGCCATGCCCGCGTTTTTTTTTCCGGTCAGCTTTAAAATCGCGTGGGCAATGCTTTTTGTCGCATAGGTTTTGTCGAGGATTAACCCTAGAATGATTCCGAAAATAATGATCAACCCAATGGATTTCATCGTATTGCCAAATCCGGTTAATATAGTTGGGACGACATCCTGAAGTGGCAGGGTGATCAATGCAATGATAAGTGAAACAGCAAATATCGAAAGAAAGGTATTGTATTTTAAGATGGAGGTAAATACAACGATCAGTACAATGCCGATCAATATGGCAGTGATAATTAGCATAAATGGTGGTTTTTTATCCGGTTACTTTCTCATGTTAAATTGCTGAATGTGAACTAAATGATTTTCGTTGAATAGTTAGCTTTGTCGGGATAATATCTGGTACGGATTGCAAGGCTAATCAAAAAACGTAACCAAATTCCCGGATTTTTGTAACATTAAAAATCAAATTGAACCTTATTTGTTTCTGAATATTAAATAATTACAGTAATAATCGAATGCGGTAAACTGGTAACGGGAGCAGCTTTACCCCCAATTGACAATTGGAAAGGCAGTTTTTCATCTGATAGATTCAGGACAACAACCACTATTTTCCCATCAGGATTCAGAAAAGCCGTTGATTGCAGTTTGTCGCGATTGGTTGAGCAACTGATCCGTTTAGCCCCGGGCTGGATAAATTTCGAAAAGTGACCGATGTAATAGTAACTGTTGGTATACATCAGTTTGCCGGTTTTGGTATCTGCATGGATTGGGGCAAAGCAAAAGTTACCTACATGATTTGGTCCACCGGTTTCATCCAGAAGAATGTTCCAGTCGGTCCACGCAACTGTACCACAATTAAAATCGTTGACCATCGAGTAACCATATTTTTCACCGAGTGACCAGTCATTAATTCTGTCAAGGCTAAACTTCTCAACACACCCTTCGGTGAAAATGAGATTTTTATCAGGAAAAGCTTCTTTGACACGCTTCAGGTTTTCGAATTGCATTCCGCTGCCAGTCCATGTTTCGTACCAGTGAAAACCGATTCCCCAAATGTATTTTGCAGCAACTGAATCACTCAATAAAGTGCTGGCTCTTTGGTAGATCAAATCTCGGTTGTGATCCCACGCGATGAGTTTTTTGTCTTCAAAACCACTTTTTCGCAAAGTAGGTCCGAGGTAGTTTTTAATGAAATCCCTTTCTTCTTCAGCTGTAAAGATGCATGATTCCCATTTTTGTTTTGCCATCGGTTCATTCTGGACCGAAAGTCCCCAAACCGGAATACCCAATGCCTCATATGTTTTGATGAATTTCACATAGTGGTTCGCCCATGCCTGACTGAATTTTGGCAGAAGTTTTCCCCCATGTAGTACGTCATTATTGTCTTTCATCCAGGCTGGTGGACTCCATGGGCTTACAAAAAGTAGTAAGGTGCCGCCTGCTGCAGCGATTGCCTGTTTGAGTAAAGGAATACGGAATTTTTCATCGTGGGCAACACTAAATGAAGTTAGCAGTGAGTCGTTATCTGCAACATATCCATAGGTATCGCTCGAAAAATCGCAACTGGCAATGTTTGTCCTGGCGAAGTTATACCCAATCCCCTTTTTAGCATCGTAATAGGCAGTAAGAAATTCTTTTTGAGTCTCTTTGGGAAGTTTAGCAAAAACTTCTGCTGAAGCATCAGTTAAAGCGCCACCAATGCCAACCATTGTCTGGAATGTTTTGGTTGGGTCAACGAATACACAAACTTGCGTTTCTAAGGGTTGTCCAAAGTCAGCAAATGCGACATCTGAAGTTTGAGTCAACCGCAGGGTTGTATCTTTGGCAGTTGTAAATACCTGCGCATTAACTGGTATTGTGGGTTTAGCCGAATGTTCAACTATTTTATTACTTGGTGCGGTATTGCAACCCCAAATGGCTAAAAGTGATAATGCTGCAGAAATTTTAAAACTATTCATAATGTATTCATTTTATTTCCAGGTATATGTACCAACGGCACCCGGATTGAGCCGCAAGGTAGCAAATTGCTTAAGATTCTTAATGCTTTCATTTGCGTTTTATTGGCATTTCATGGCCTCAATCCCAGGGCCTTAATATAGTTGTCGTTTTTAGTGCAATTGGAGAACTTGCAACTTTCGATGTAGTCAAGCAGCGCTTTGCGGACAAGCGCCTGGTCAGGACGGGCTTCTCGAACGTCTTTATAGTTGCCCCGCGGTTTCTCGGTAAATTCCATGATCTTATCCCAGTTTTCGGGTTTATTGACATGAACAAATGAA
>Ga0209386_1000263_pt1 | contig 26959 bp, 28 predicted proteins | sample NGEPertwo_FD_184510 | JGI IMG/M metagenome (GOLD analysis project Ga0209386, IMG submission 184510) | Arctic peat soil microbial communities from the Barrow Environmental Observatory site, Barrow, Alaska, USA - NGEE Permafrost154B-two... | ecosystem: Environmental > Terrestrial > Soil > Wetlands...
TTCATAAGGAATATGGCCACGACCCATGCCGCCAACACCAATAATCCCTTTTGTAAGTTGATCACTTGGAGCAACATAACCCGGTCCTCCTAAAACATGGCGCGGGATAATCATCATTCCGGCTGCAATGGCTGCCGTTGATTTCAGGAAATCTCTTCGATTTGGGGATTTCTTTTCCATATTATTTAATTGATTTGTTTGGAAATACGATTACTCTGAAGCAAAAATAAGATTTACTTGGACAATGACTTTAATTTTTCAGAAGTATTTGGCACATGCTAATATTTTTTAGAAATTATTGCTTTCAAAAATGATATTCCGATGTATTGTAATTTGTGTTTAACTTTGCAGCAGATTTTTGAGTAAACTAATATAGAATCAGATGAAGCACGAATGGAAGAAATCGGAAAAGAATTTTTATTTTCCCAATGTTAAACCGGAGCAAATCGTTGTGCCAAAGTTCAACTTTTACACAATTCAGGGAGAAGGAAATCCAAACGATGACAATTTTGCCGAATATGTCGGTGTATTGTTTTCATTATCGTATGCCATTAAAATGGGTCTGAAATCCGCAGAAGCAGTGCCTAAAAACTACAATGATTATGCGGTTTATCCGCTCGAAGGAGTTTGGGATATTAATGAAGAAGCAAAGCGCAACATGGATGGAAAGCTTGATAAAAATACATTGGTCTATAAACTGATGATCAGGCAACCTGCTTTTATAACTGCCGATTTTGCCGCAGAAAACATTGAAGTGACAAAAAGGAAAAAACCGCATCAGCTATTAGATCAGGTTAAATTTGAGACGATCGAAGAAGGGAGTTGTGTTCAAATGTTACACATGGGAAGTTTCGACAATGAACCACTAAGTTTTAAACTGATGGAACAATTCGCCGAAGAGCAGCAATTAAAACGCAAATCGCTAACCCATCGTGAAATCTATTTGTCGGATGCAAGGAAGACAATACCCGAAAGACTTAGGACGATATTAAGGTTTCAGGTGGAATAATTGAAGGAAACATAGCCCTTCGAGCGGTCACCAGACCCTCGAAGGGTTTTGTTTTAATTCTAATAAAAAGTAAACCGTTCTTATTTTAGAAATTGGTTAATCTCTATTTTCAAGTTTGGCAAATGTCTTACTATTGTACCCCAGATAATCTCATTATCAATTTTGTCATAACCATGAATGACACGGTTTCGCATACTGATAATCTGTCTTTTACTTGATATATTTATGGTTGGGTCCAATTTCTCAATCCGATTCATCGCCTCTCCTATAATCTCAAATTCACGCTCAACGGCTCTGCGCAGCATTTTATTTGCCATATAAACATTGAAATCACGCTTATCTCCCAGGTATTGTTCTATTGAAGCTATTGATTCATGAATATCAAACAGGAATTTTTTAATCTCAATTTCCATAAATCATCGTCTTTGTCTGATTGATAGAATCAATAAAATATGGGTTTGATAACGATTTATCAGTGACCAAATCAACCGGTCTTTGAAATATTTCCTCAAACCCATCGGCCAAATCAAAATAAGTATCAGCATAATCACCGTAGTCCATCGAATTAAATGATACCAGCAAATCAACATCACTGTCGCTATTGAACCTGTCTGTGCAAACTGATCCAAATGCAAACAATGTCCGTACGTTATGAGTAGAGCACAACGATTTGATCTTTTCAGTATTATCTAATATCAACCTTTGCATATCAATGTTTTTACGAATCTACAACAAATAGAAAACTTTTACAAATACTCACCGAATTGGTTTATGCCTGTCTTTTCAACAAATATAATGCTTTGCGCATCACAAACGTCATAAAGTGGTCAGCCTTCATGTAAATCAACATTTAACCCTTCGTAGTTTTCCTAAATGTATAATGTTTTTGTGATAAGTAGCTGTAGATGGCTATAATAACAGTGGCTATTGCCTTGGATATGGTAGGATACCAATGAAAGTGTTCGACAAACAGCTTTAGGAATACGTAATTCAACAAAATACACATAAACACTGTTACACCATATCGGAAAAGTTGAATGTGACCACGCAGATCAGATTGTGAAAAGGTAATGTATTTGGCAAGCAGAAATCCCAACGGAAAAGTGATGCAAAAGGAGATGATAAAGGCTGTAATATGCGGACTAATAGCTACAAACCCAAGATCGAGTATTTGCTTGTGAAGAATGAAATTGTAGCTGATAAAATACAGAAAGATATCTAACACCATGTTTCCACCACCACAGACAAGGTACAGGAAAGTTTCGCGAGAAAGAAACCGCGAAAACCAGGGGTAAAAAAAATCAGCAATGCTGACAATAATATCTCTTGCCTTCGATGCAATAATCATTTGAATGCTTTAAATGATAAACAGATTAAAACTATTTTGAAGATGTTAACTTGCGGCAATGTACAAATAATAAAATCCATGCAGCAATCCAGGTAATACCTCCAAACGGAGTGATAATACCAAAACCTTTAACACCTGAGATTGCTAAAACATAGAGAGAACCTGAAAACAGAATGATGCCAATCATAAAAAGAGTTGCTGACCATTTCAATGCATTGGATTGATTGAAATTCATCAGAATTCCTACCGCCAACAGGGCAAAAGTGTGATAAAACTGGTATTGAACTCCTGTTTTATAAACCTCAAGCATTTCAGAACTAATGATTGCCTTCAACCCATGCGCTCCAAATGCACCTAATGCGACCGCCAAAAGACCACTTATTGCGGCTACTGATAATACTGTTTTCATTTTTTTGATGTATTTTTAAATATGGCCATTCATTATCTGCCGGAATAAACCATTAGCTTTCCCGTTTTCCGTGCAACAACAGGTTCACAGCATCATTCAATGAACCAGCTTTGGTCACAGCACCCGAGTTGATAAAGAAAATCTCGTCGGCATTCTCTATTGTATTCAGCCGGTGAGCGATGATGATGCGTGTGGTGCTCTCGGGCAACTTTTTCAGAATCTCGTCGAGCAATTGTTCCGTGACGGTATCGATATTCGCCGTCGCCTCATCCAGAATCAACAGTTCGGGTTTGCGCAAAACAGAACGAATAAAAGCTATCAATTGTTTTTGTCCAAGACTGATGCCATCGCCCGATGATTTTATTTGTGCTGTCAGTCCGCCGTCAAACCGTTCAAGCAAACCGTCTAAACCCGATTCCGAAAGTATTGCCGATAAAGCCTCATTTGAAAGATCTTTGTACTGCGTATTTCCGTAAAGGATGTTATCTCGAATGGTTCCGGTGAAAAGGAATGGTTCCTGGAGGATAAATCCTATTTTGGAAGTGCGTGTTTCCAAGTCGAGTGAACGGATATCTACCCCATTGAGAATAATTTGTCCTTCAGTTGGATCGTACAAACGAGCCATCAACGATGCTGTAGTCGTTTTTCCACCGCCTGTCGGACCTACAAACGCATAAGTTTTACCACGTTCAAGGTCGAAACTCACATCTTTCAGAATATCATTTCCAGGGGTATATGCAAATGAAACATGGCGGAACGACAACAAACAACAGGTTGATTCTTTTACTGTTGTTTCGATCACTTTCAGGTTATTATCCAGCGCCAGTATCTGCGAAATACGATCCCAGCCAGCCAAAGCTACCTGGAAGTTAGCCCAAAGTGCTGCAATCTGACGAAGCGGATTGTAAAACTGAGTGATATATGCTAAAAAACTGATCAATAATCCCACCGAGAATTGTCCGGCAGCAATCAGGTAAATACCAAATGCCAATACGACCATTTGCCCGATACTCGACGAAAACCCATATACAGGTGTAAACATGTTATTGGCAATTCCGGCCTTTACAGCGGTTTGATAGTTTTGGGTATTGACTTCATCAAAACGTTTGCGAAAATAATCGCGCCGGTTAAAAGCAACAATTACCTTAAAATTATTCAGACTTTCCTGAATCTCTGCGCTCAGACTCCCTGTACTTCTTAAATTGGCCGCGTTACGGTTTTTAACCCAGGGCGAAATGCTTCGGGTGAATATCCATAATACCAATGCCGGAGCCAATGCCGCCAGTCCAAGTTCCATGTTAATAGAAATCAGGAAGATTCCCGCACCCAGCATTGTGAATATGCTGCTCATAAACTGTACAAGCGACTGCGAAAAGAACATGTTGATCTTATCGGTGTCGTTATTGATCCTCGAAATCAGGTCACCCGCTTTGTTCTGATTGAAAAAATCAATCGGCAAGTCCTGTAACTTGTTGAAAATGATATTCCTAAAATTAAATAACATTCGCTGACCTACACGGCCCATTAATTGTGTTTGTGTATAACCGCTCACAAGTGCAAGGACGAATACACCAAACAGAATAAAGGAGTATTTGATCACCCCCTCGTAATGTTTCGTCACTAAAAAATTATCGACGGCGTGACCCATCAAGTAGGGCGCCACAAGGTTTAAGCCCGCATTGATGAAAATAAAAATCATAGCAACATAAAGGTTCTTTCGTTCCTCACCCATCAGTGTCATCAACCGTTTCAGCGTAGTTGTTGAACTGACTTTTTCTTTGGCCTGTATCCCTTTATTCAGATTAAGATTGTAATTCATAGTTGTATAATTACTACAATAGAACAAATAAGATTTTAATGAATAATCTACTGTTTTCTACAGTGCCTATTGTAGTTTAATTGTTTTTGCTTCCGGAAGCGATTCTTCGTAAACATTCGTACTTCGTTGAGAATTAAAAATCTGCACATATTCCGGACAGGAATCCATCAGCAGATCATGCGTTCCCCTTGCGATAATCTCCCCCTCCTCCAACAAAATTATTTGCGCGTAATCCATTACTGAGGCGATCTTTTGCGTGACCGAAATCAGGGTAATCCCGGGATAATTCTTTGACACATTGTCCAGAATTTTCTGTTCCGTCTGATTGTCAACGCGAGCGGTAAAATCGTCGAGTAACAGAATCGTCGGGTTTAGTGCCAAAGCCCGCGCCAGCATGATGCGTTGTTTCTGTCCTCCTGAAAGACTTGTGCCTCGTTCGCTGACAATGGTATCCAACCCTAGCGGCAAAGCGTCAAGAAAATCATTCAGTTCGGATGTTTCAATGGCTTTTGCGAACGATTCGTCGGTAACTTTTTCGTTAAAAGCAATGTTCTCGCGAAGGCTCATATTGAAAATAACACTGTCCTGAAACACAAATCCAATCTGATGCTGGAAGGTCTCCTTGTTGTAATCGTTGATATTGATACCATCAAACAAAATTGAACCATTTGCAGGTTGAATCAGACCCGTCAGTAAATGCAGTAACTGTGATTTTCCCGCAGCTGTCGGCCCAATTACGGCTGTTTTTGTTCCGGGTACGATCGTTAACGAAACGTTCTTTAAAGCCGGTTTGTCGCCGTAAATAACCGAAATATCCCTCATTTCGATCTTTCCCTTCAATGGCGTATTGACCGTTCCCGTATCGCGTGTTTCTTCAGCATCAAGAACTGAACAAACACGACCATACGAAACAGAAGCCTGTACGACGAAATTGCTGATAAAGCCAATCATGATAATTGGGAAAATCAACAAACCGAGATACGAACTAAACGCTGCAAAATCGCCAAGAGACATCGTGCCTGTGATTACATAGTGCCCGCCCAGCGCAAGAATGGTGAGCGATGCCAGATTTGCAACGAAAACCACAATTGGGATCAGCGTTGCAAAGAGTTTGAGTATTGATAATCCAAGATCCCGCGCCCGCGTATTTGCATCGAGAAACTTATTGTATTCGAGTATTTGTGAGTTCAGCACACGAACCAGTGCAGCGCCCATAATGCTTTCGCTGATGACTTTATTGAGCCAGTCGATCACTTCCCTACTTTTCTTAAACAATACCCCTACCTTCCGGAATACCAGATAAAATGCTCCGCCAATAACCGGAATGATGACCAATACCGACAATGCCAGTTTCCAGTTAATTGAAATCAGCAATATGCTTGCACCGATCACAATAAAAAGGGACGAAGCGAGTGTCACAATCGCCATCGATACAAATAATTTTACGGAATCGATGTCGGAAGTGAGGTTGGTAAGCAGTTTCGAAGGATTTGCCTGCTGAATAAAAGCGTAACTCTGGCGGGAAATCTTATCAGCAAGTTTCGTACGTAAATCACGTGCAACACGTTCTGAAGCATAGGTTTGCAAGATACCCTGCAAGAAAGTAAATACGAATATAATCAGTGCAGCAACAAGAAATTCAATTACAATTTTCTGAAACGAGAAAATCCCTTTCGCGAAATCATCAATGCCCCATGAAATCAATTTCGGAATCACAAGGTTCACTGCATTGCTCATTAATGCAAAGGTGATCAGGCAGAAAATCATCAGTTTGTATGGCTTGAGTACCCTGAATATATTGGGTTTAACCGGCTTCACCCCGGGTATTTGTTGATCCTTTCTATCTGTCATTCCAATTTAAATCTGTTTCAAAATTTGAACGCGCAAATGACGGAATAAAATTCCATCCTTTCAAAATGAAACGTTCCAAGGCTCTTACGTGTTGTCACACGTAGAAACAAACCCCGCCAAGGGATGTTCATCATCTGTCAAATTTATTTATTGTTTTATTATCCATCACGCAGGCATTGGAATAGCTTCGGCCAACATTTCATTTCCCTCCTTATCGTAATAAGTACAGGTCATCTTTGTCATATCAACTATCCACTTTTCAACACCAGACCACGCACAATCGAGGCAAAAGGTCTGATAGTTTGTTTTACCCTGCTGATGATCTTTCAGGTCCTCCATGAACTGGTCCTTGTCACTTTCGTCCGCTAATTTTAATGTTGTATATATTGCAGCAGACTGAATTTTAGCTTCATCCGCTCCAAAGTACACTGTATGTCCGTCGGTAACAAAGGTTTCAAAACCTGTTACCCCAAGCTTAATTAAATCCTGGATGTAATTGGGAAAATCGGCTCCGCTCTTAACGTTGGTGTGTGCGTCATTGATTTGATCGATTGTAAACATGACTGAAAGTTTTAATTCCATCCCTTCCCGAAAAAACGTGAAAGGCAGTTAAACTATGAATATCACAAATTACTTTACCCCAATGCAAAAAAGATGCTTAGTGCCTTTCAAATAAATCCGTCCGTTACTGATGGCCGGTGATGCGAACATCGTTTCACCAATGGCGTTTTTTGCAATGGCTTCGTAGGTCGGACCAGGTTTGATGACCGTGATAACACCCTCGTCATTGGGCATATAAACCAGGCCGTTGATCAGAACAGCCGATGAATATTGTTTGCCAAGATTTTCTTTCCAGAGAATATTTCCCGTAGCTGCCTCAATACAGTGAACCAACCCGCTTGTCATTGTGGAAATCAGGTAATCCCCGACAGTAACAGGCGAAGGAACATAGTAGGCACCGTTTGTAGATTGCCAGGCAATGTGCGTGTTCGAAACATCCCCTTTTCCATCTGGTTTGATGGCCAGTAAATGACGTTGTGGCCATGCACTGCTGATCAGAACTAATCCTGTCTTTTCATTATAAACCGGTGTGGAACAGAAGTCCTCGGAAGGTCCGGTTATAAACCAGTAACGCGACCCATCTTCCGGATTATAAGAGCTAACCTCCTGGTTTCCGCAATAGATCATCTGCATATGTCCTGCAATTTCCCTGAATAGAGGGGTGCTAAAACTATGTGCTGGTTTGTCCAGTTTGTTTTTCCAGATGGTATGACCATCCTTCCCGCTTAAAGCGGCGATAAAAGCATCACCTTTACTATCTGCATTAATAATCACCTTGTCTTTATAGATGACGGGCGAACAACTGTAACCATGAGGACTTGAAAAAGTGCCGGGTCGTTGCATCCAAATCTGTTTACCGGTAAAGTCATAAGCTGCAACTACAACAGATTCACCGTCAAGAAACGACACATAAATGGACTTTCCGTCAGTAGCAGGCGTGCCTGATGCAAAACTGTTATCGTTGTGCTTATTCTCAAATGGGGTTTTGAGTACATCAACCTGCCATAACAAATTGCCTGTTTTTGTATCGTAGCAAAGCAGTAGTTTCTCTTGTGTTTCAGGTTTCGCCGTAACTGTGAAAAGCTTGTCTCCCCAAACAATCGGAGAAGCATGACCAATACCCGGAATTGGAACCTTCCACAATACATTTGTGGTTGAATCCCACTTTATTGGCAGATTGGTTTCTGAACTGGTTCCGTCACCTTTGGGACCGCGCCAGTTGGGCCAGTTTTCTGCCTGCACATTTGTAAACGATGTTAACATCAGAAGTACAATGATCACTTTTATGGATCTGAAATTCACCATTAGTTCGATTTATTAAATTTTAAAATAAGACTCCACCCAACGTTGGTATGGTTGCACAATTCATATGTTATCAAAGAAAGTAATAAAAAACAGAATTACAAATTGTCTGGTAATTGAATTCGTATAACCATTTTCTCAGAAAACCATTAAAAATAGGACGATTAAGGTTAAAAAGAAAAATAAGGGCAGGGTTTGAATCTCCGAAAAGATTTAGGAAATATCATTCACTTTCTATTCAAACCCAATCTTTCTGGCAGCAAATGCAGCGCTCAGTTGAAGCATAGCCTGACTCTTAACAAGATCGCCATGACTGGTTGTACTCCAAAAACGAACGGTAATCGAGCAGGTATCGGTGGATACTTTGGTATATAATATCACGGGTTTCTTTTTCGATATTACATGCTCAATTTCTTTGATCGTATAATTAATCACTTCATTAATCACATTGGCATCAAGCTCTTCCCCCCAAAGCGAGAAGGAGATCACAACCCTTTTTTCGTTGTTGCTGTAAGTCCAGTTAACGATGTTTTGCGACAGGATGGTTCCGTTCGGAATAATGATATCAGCGCCGTCGGACGTACTCAGCGTACTTGAGCGCAATCCAATTTCCTTCACTTTACCCGCCAATCCGCTTACTTCAATTTCATCGCCTATCTGCAACGAACCATCAAAAATGAGGATAATACCCGAAACAAAGTTATTTACGATCCCTTGTAATCCCATACCAATACCAATACCCAATGCTCCAAGTAAGAAGGTGAGTTTGTCAATAGGCAATCCCGAAGCTGCAATGGCTAAAAGGTAACCGCCAATCAGCACCAGTAAACGTGTAACAAGCAGGCGCGAGTGCTCCCCTTTTGTGACAATCGTTGTATCTTCTCCTTCTGAACCAGTCTCTCCCAGGAAAAAGCTCAGCAATCTTTGCAGGATATGTGCGGTCCAGATAATGCCTATAAATAATATCACACTCACCCATTGAAATGAGATGCTACCGATGGTTCTTGTGATGGTAAGTGCATCAGTAACTGAAGCATTAATCCAATGATAGATATTTAAATTCGATGTAAGCATGATCAGCCATAGAATAATGGCTACCAGAATCAGTGGCATCTTGATTTTATGCACCACGATATTAATATCGAATGGCTTGTCATTGTCTTTATTTAACCGGCTGCTCTGGAGCTGGAGCAAGACAATTTCGATGATTACGTCCACGAATACTGTTAATACAACCGCCTGCGTAACTGCAAAAATGGCGGCAATACCAACAATCCCTGCAAGCGAGAATCGTCCGTAAAGATTAAATAAAATGGCAATACCCGACAACAGAATAGTTGTGAATGCTGCCCATTTTAATAAACGGAAATAAGGCATTTGCCTGTTAAGCGAACGGTAGAAACGGTAAGTGAATATGATGATACCTGAATGTACGGCCAACAGCATCAACCTTTCGACAAATGTAGGTTCGATCAGAAAATAAGCAATTACATCGGAAACAAACAATGCAACAAGTATCAACCAGTTAAACAGGAAGGTGCTGTTGCCTCTTCGGAAGAAGATCACTGTTGATGCGATCAGCAAAAACACATAAAAAATTGAAATATAAGAAGTAGGAGCATAAGCATCGAAGAATGGCATCAGGCACAGCAATAATACAACCAACGAAAGCACGGGATGGTTATTCAGGTAATGAATGTGCAAATAGCTGAAGGCATCCTTTTCTTCCCGGAGCTTTCTCAACAGTTTCCGTTTTAAATATAGCCAGGCGAAAAGCAGAATTCCTAAGATAAGAACAATTTTCCGTTCGCCCGATGTCTGACTAATGTAATATCCGATTGCATTTTGTTCGCTTTCAAATATGCTTATTTGTTTTCTTGCCGATGGCTTGGCAGGAGGTACAACAAATTCCTTTCCCCACAGATTATTTACTTCATTGCCGAATAGTACCGGTAATGCCCTGTCCATCTTCGCATCCTGCATATTCAGCATATTCGACAAATTATACGAATTGTCCGATAATCGTACATTCATCGCATTCAGCGTATCGACATTGGCTTTGGTAATACTGTCTGTCCTGGTATATCTTTTTTCAAGACGGATCAGCCGTTGGTCAAAATTTGTTCTTAATGCCTTGTTGGAATACAATTTTCTGAATACGGAATCCTTCAACACAGCATTAAGGTGCAATTTCGCACGATAGACTTTTTGATGCAACTCGTCAAGCTGGGCTTGAACCTGGTCGGTTTCTTCATCGAGCCTGGCAGTAAAAGATTGGTATAGAAATTGGTTTTTAATATTGAAGACCGTATTTCTGCCGCGCATATTTTGACGGATCAGCTTCACGTCATCTGTCATCTTACTTATTCTTCGCGATATCTTTACCACATTAAATCCCAGCTTGGCACTATCGCCAATTGTGATGAGGTTGTCATTCACACGTTCAATGGCAAGTGTGTAATCGCTCATTGTAAGTGTATCGGGCGACACCATCATTTTCCGATGCAACAATCTTGTTGTATCTCCTTTTGTATTCACATTTTCCGAAGGCACTGTGCTGCGAAGTTTCTGACTGCTGGTATCTGCTTCTGATTTCACACTATCAGTCAGCATCATTTTCTGATGCAACAGGCTCGTTGTATCCAACGTCTGTTTCTTTCTTTCGATACGATTGGATGGCTGATTCGGTGCAGATTGGGCAAAAACGCCAATTCCCATCAGAAGAATACTATAGATAATGACCAACCGTTTCATAAAACCTGTTTTAATTAATAACGATACGAACAATAATATCTATACAGCCTCGCAAGCTAAGCATGGTTCCTGTATCAAAGTGCGAAGTTAAGGACTTTTGCGGATTGGTTCAATTGGGGCGTAAATAATTCTTGTGACGTTCGTTTCAATGCCTTCAAGCTTCTTAAAACGCTGAAAATATTAGGTGGTTGAGGGTTTGACAGTCGAAAAATTACAAATTACTTTCACTAACTTTCCGGCGATGAGAAGCCAAATAGATACCAAACCTTAACAATTGTAACCGGACGAATGAAAACCGCCAGGTATATTTTCGGAGATTGGTTTCAAAACAATGCGAGTGGTTGCATTTTCCCCGTTTTGTAGGAGTTCATGATATCACAGGCGCCACAGTAAATACCGCAATAGGGGTCATAATTAAATTCTTCCATATCCGTTTCATTATTAGGTGGGTTGACATTGATATCCAAAATTAAATAACTGCTGGAATTAATCCAAATTCAGCGGAAATAAGTAACCTGATTTTATTTTGGAAGTAAGGAATCTGTTTAGTAGGTTTGAATAAAATTAAACCAATTATAAACATCCTGATGAAGATTACAATATTAATAATCGCCCTTACCCTCGCCTTATCAAATTCGTGCTTCAGCCAACATGCTTTATACCTGAAAAATGGTGATAAAATGAGCGGGAAACTTGAAGGATTTAAGAATGATACGATCCTTTTCAATATCCAGGGAAACAAACTTAAATTCAACACAGCTGACGTAGTATCTGTTTTTTTTAACGAGAAAGATGCCTCCAATGAGCCGGTCAAGGCAATAATTCCAACTGAATCAGACCTGGCGAAAATGGGTGGAATTTCGGGAGTTGTTACCTTTCTCTCTCGCTTCGAGTTTAAACCTGACGTTGGTTCTGTTGTTTATTTTGCCGACAGTGCGAATCTGAAAGACTTTAATTATGCTACACTTGATACTTTTTACAACTATATTGTCTATAAAAATTATTTAAGATCCTGGACGGCACGTCCCTCGAATAAATTAATTGCGAATATTTACGATGAGGGCGAAAAATATAATTTTGACAAAGCGAGTTTTAAATTGCTTGATAAAAGAGCCTCAATGAATATCTCCCAAATATTGGATGCTAAAAATAGTTCGAAAGCCAATGTTGATGGTAATGGAAATTATTCGGTAAAAGTCAAACCTGGAACGTACTATGTTCTTTTTATATCACGAGGTAGCGCACGGTTGGATAAATTTGAAACTTCCGACCAGTTTAAATGCAACAAGGTAACTATTAGCGAGGGTGAAAATGTTACGATGAGTTACGCTTTTGGATTTGAATATAAATAATCGGACGATTGACGAAAACAGGATCTGCCGCACGTTATAAGCGAGGTATTCCCTATTGCGAATCTCCACGTTCCATTAGCATCAAATTATTCATTAGTCAGCATTTCAATATCTTCATCGTTACAAACGACTTACAGCTTTCCACGCCTATTTAGCGGTGGACAAAATAGACACAGAACCCGGGATCTGAAATATCCGCACTTATAAATATTGAAGCCTTATATAAAATACAATTCAGATACCATTGGCTTCAGCAAATAGCATGAAAAAGCCCCCAGGTACAGTACCTGAGGGCTTTCCTTTTATCGTCAAAAAAATTATTTCTTTTTCTTTGTTTGCACTATTTTGCCAACGCCTTTTGCAGCATCCAGCTTTGCCTGGGCAGCATCTAACATTTCCTGAGCTCTTTTTACAGCATCGCGTGAAGTTTTCTGGGTCGATTTGCCCCTGTTTTTGTTGTTTTCACCGGTTGTTATTTTCTTTTGAGCTTCTCTTTCCTTTGTAGCCACCTCTTTCATATCGGCTCTATACTGGATATCAACACTTTTTAATTCCTTCCTGCCTTCAGCAACTTCGTTTTTATCTTTCGATTTCAATTGTTTATCCAATGCTTTCGACTTCGCCTTGTACCCTTTTTCCCTGGTGCTCTTTTCTGATTCTACTTGCTTCAGATCAGCTTTGCCTTGTTTTACCATTTCAGGTCCGACATTCAGCAACGAATCTGCAATAGTCGCCCTTCTTTCTGCTTTGCCTAATGAAATTTTGGCAGTTCCAACCGCTGTTTCCAACCGTTTTAATTCAGCCGCTTTTTTACTCTCCGCAGTTTGAGGTTGCGTTTGAGCAAATGAAGATTGCAAACTGCAAACGGCAATCATCACCAATAGAATCAATTTTATTTTGTTCATTTTAAATACATTGCATTTCTGCAGATACGGAACTGTTTTCATAGCATCAGCGTTTAAATAATTTTTAATCATAAGTTTGAATTCAAAGCAAAGTTATGATTTATACAATCATATTATAGTTGTTCCGGTAAAAAATATTTGATACAAATCCAATAAAAACAAACCCGTATTTCAACCTGATTGCAAATCTTTATCTGGTTATTATTTGAAAAATTTATCCTCCTGCCATTTTGCCGGATTATCGGTAATATAATCGGCAATTCGTTCGTATTCCCATGTTGACCGGATAATGTGTTCGTAATAATTGCGTTGCCACAATTTGCCATTGAACCGTTTCCAACCGTAATATTTCACGCCACGCATATATTCATTGGTGGTCGTTGTTTTGAACCAATTTACCAAATCACCAATGGTTACATTGTATTTTTGATTGTGTAACCCGTATTTTTCAATGTTCGGTTTCCCCGTTTTAATATCGTTTTGTTGATCACATTCGGAAATGATTGGATGATCATTTTCGTCAATAATCGGACGCGTTTGGATAAATGGGCGCCCACGTAGGGGCGCCCCTACGTGGGCGCCCATTTCCGAACAACCGCCCATTTTCGAACCATTATCCGATTTAAACCCGTTATCCGTTTGAAATCCATTATTCGTTTGAAATCCATCATCCGTTTGCAACCCATTATCCATTTGAAACCCGGTGCCCATATTTTCGATGATGCAATGAAAATGATTTGGCATGATCACCATTTCGTGGCATCGTTTATCGGGATATTTATTTTCCAATTCACGATACCATCGTTCCACCATTTTACCCGCATCATTCAATATCATTTGTTTGCATCCATTTTTGCCGGATTCTGAATTTGGGCATCCGTTTATTTCGGATTCAGGGTATCCATTTATGTTGGATTCAGGGCATCCATTTATTTCGGAATCAGGGCATCCATTTATATCGTCGTAGGGGCATCCACGCAGGGATGCCCCTACGACGATATCCCCAAACAAACATTCCCTGTCCTGTACACAAATGGTAATAAAATACAATCCCTCCTGCGAATAATCGTATCCCTTCAGGCGGATGGAACGACGGTGATGGTACTCGGGATGATAGGGCATTGGTTTTTATATTACACGTGTTAATAATTTGATGGATGCAATATCTTTGTATCAACATTTGAAGGAGTTGGCGGGTATTTACAAAGTGCCATTTTTAAAACAGGTTAAAATTAGTAATTCAATTCAAAAACAAACATTTCATTTTAAAATAATATTCCGCAATAACCCTGTCAGGTTTTAAATTTGAATCACCAGCTAGGTACTTCTCCCCTCTTCCTTTCTCCAACAACCCAATTCCCAAGCCAAAAGCATCAAAAATCAATGAATTTCATCATCGATTTGACCGGTTTTTATTGTTAAAAGGTTAAAAACACATTTTTTTGCAAAAAAATTACATTATAACAAAAAATTTCTGCAAAAAAGCAGTCTATTCCAATGACTTTTACGTATATTAGCTCATAAACAATTTTTATTTTTTTCACCATTTAAACAAAACGTTATGAAAATGAAATCGCTTTTTAAGCAAGTGACCGTAGCGCTGAATTTTCCTACGGTGATTAGTTATTTTATATTGTTCGCAAAAGCCATTTTAATGGCGATGACGAACAATCCAAACTTCAAAGATTCGTCTGCGAAAGTAACAAAACTCGGTGCCGACGTAAAGGTACTTGACGATGCAGAAACGGCATGCAGGACCAAACCACCTACAGGCACTATCGAAGCCCGAAATGCCGCACTCCGGGCTGTAAAAACAGATTTAAAATCGTTACGAAACGATGTACAGGAGGTTGCCGATGCCGACCCCGAAAATGCGTTGGCGATTATAGCGAGTGCTAATATGTCTGTTAAAAACCCCGCTTCTCATGAAAAACAACAGAATGCAGCCGAAGTTGGCGTTGAAGACGGAACGCTCGTATTAACCGGAGAGGGGGCAGGTGCCCACGAATGGCGTGTGAGTACCGATGAAATTGTATGGACCTATATAACTCCCAGCTATACCTCCAAAACAATCGCCACCGATCTTATCTCCAACACCTATTATTACTGCCAAAACAAGAAGATGCTACGGAATAACAAAAAGGGTGAATGGAGTCAAAGTATTAAAATCAGAACCAGGTAGCTGTCTTTAAACAGACCGGATCGCAGACGAAGCATTCTTGTTAACCACTGAACAACGGTTGATAAGAATGCTTCTTTTTTTGAGTGATTCTAACGACTCGTTTGAAACTAATTTGAAGATCTTAAAAGCCGGATACATCAATTTGAAAGGATTGTACATGGCTATTAAAATTTAATTCATTACTTTAAATATCAGGCACATCAGTTTGAAAGAATTGCTCATTGTATTTAAAGTCATGTTCATGAAATTAAATGAATTGTACATGGCTTTTAAAATCTTGTTCTTCGGTTTAAAGGTCTCGTACATCGCTTTAAAAGAATTGTGCATTGCTTTTAAAATCTTGTTTTTCGGTTTAAAGGTCTTGTACATCCCTTTAAAAGAATTGTTCATCGCCTTTAAAATCTGGTTCATCACTTTAAATATTAGGTACATGACTTTGAAAGATTTGTTCATGTTCCGATATTTGGTAGATATTGAGGGTTATTTGGTCGGAATGTGCGGATATCCGGTAAAAACGGACGTGCATCAATGCCTGTCCGAAGGCGGATTTTCCGGGGGTGAATCAACATAAATATCGATGATGCCCGGCCAATAAAAAAACCCCGTCAGGCGTTCCGGAACCTTTCGGGGTTTGCACAAGTGACATTCTAGTTGCACAATTTCAGTCACTAAAGCATTTAATATAGTATCGAGGGTTACACGTTTCCTTACGGACCTGAAGCGATTCGTGATTCACAACGCGCAACAAGAATGGTATCTGTTCTAAAATGATTTTTACGTTCGAAAAATATGACCTGTTGGTTTAGCCCTTTCTATAAACGACCGACTTTTTTTTCATCAGGTAACCGGCAATATTCAGCGAAAATCCGATCATCGTTAATCCACCCGCCAACGACTGAACCTGGTTCGAGGGATATTCAACGATCATAAAAATAACGCCTGCCAAAACGATAAGACTGATGATGTAAAATAAAATGCTTGCCTTCATATGATTTAGTTTTTAATTTAATTGCTGATTCACAATCAATATTCTATTTATAAACAAACCAATGATTCGAAAATATACTTTTTTATATGTAAATGTTAATGTTTGTTAGTAATCGTAAATGTACATAGTATTTCGTTATTCCAAACAATAAACCGGATATTTTTAAAAATAAATTTTTACGTAAAATCGGCGCTATAACAGATCGTGCGGGTAACTGGATTTTGTAATGATTGCGGCTGGTTATTAGTGACTGGCGACTGGCAGAACCGCTTACTGAAAAAATCCGGAGTTATCTTAAATATTAAGTGATAAGAACAAATAGATGTCATATTTAAAGCCTCCTGAAAAATAACAAAAGAGTGCCACCAAATCTCCAGGTCACTAAATTTCACAAAAGTCAACGTATTAATTATGAGCTTTGGTGGAATTTGGTGCTTTAGTGCATTGGTGGCAAAAAAGATGCTTTAGGCTTTCTCCACTTTTTTAGAATTGCTTGCTGACGATTTCAATTAAATCTGCAATACGATTGGAGTATCCCGTTTCGTTATCGTACCATCCGAAGACTTTTATATTTGCACCGATCACCATTGTCAGTTCACTGTCGAAAACACATGATGAAGGATCGCCGACAATATCAGCAGAGACCAGCATCTCATCCGAATATTTCAGATATCCTTTTAATGGTCCAGTGGCAGCTGCCATTTTAAAAGCGGCATTTATCTCCTCCTTTGTTGCCTGTTTCGTGAGTGTAGCCGTGAAATCGGTAATTGAGCCAACCGGAACGGGAACTCTTAACGAATATCCGTTCAGTTTACCTTTAACGGAAGGGATCACCAAACCCATCGCCTTTGCAGCACCCGTGGTTGTGGGTATGATTGAAAGAGCTGCAGAACGTGCCCTTCTTAGATCACGATGTGGTGCATCCTGTAATTTCTGGTCGGCGGTATAAGCATGTATCGTCGTCATAAAACCGCTTTCGATCCCAAAAATATCTTCGAGCACTTTCACCATTGCGGCCAGGCAATTGGTAGTGCAGGAAGCATTCGAAATAACCGTCTCGCTGCCATCCAATGTGCCGTCATTCACACCAGGTACGATCGTCTTTAAATCACCCGTGGCAGGTGCCGAAATGATTACTTTGCGGGCACCGGCTTTAATATGTGCCTCCGCTTTTTCCTTGTCGTTAAACAAACCCGTCGATTCGAGTACAATGTCAATGCCTAACTCTTTCCATGGTAAATCCGCAGGGCTTTTGATGGCATAAACGCGTATCTTTTTGCCATTAATGAGGAGGTTTTCGCTGTCGTACGAAACCTCGCCGTTAAAAGCGCCATGAGATGAATCGTGTTTAAACAGGTGTGCAAGTGTTTTGGTGTCTGTCAGGTCATTGATGGCCACCACCTCGAGATCATTTTTCTTCAGTAAAGCGCGGAAAGAAATCCTCCCGATTCTTCCGAAACCATTAATTGCTATTTTTTTCATACAAATCCTTTTTTTTAAAAATGAAGCGTTAAAATCATCGTTAAGATTGCAGGGATTTATACTTCAGAAAATGAGAAAAGTTAACCAACAGACGGCTATTTTTCTCTCTTTTTTGCATTTTTTAGCAGAGATATGGTATAACGGACAAGGGGGGATGTTGGTAAGCCTGTAGAAGTTGTTTGCAAATAATCTCAATTCTTACAAAAGGAAAGATAAATAACTCCGTAGGAGTTTTAGTAGTTATCCTACTTACCCACCAGCGTTTTATCGACAACATGGATAATTATTAAAGCGGAAGCATATGCCTTTGTATACCTGTAGGTGATGATGTAATCGTAATCTTTCTCAGCATATCCATCAACTGCTCCGCCATCGTCTTGTGTGCTGATCATTCTATCGAATGCAGGTAAGAACTTTGCAGTGCGTTCTTCCGTACTGTGTAGGTTCATCGGTCTGCCATTATCGTTCAATTCCTTTATAAAACCACCACTATATTTTGCTTTCAGATCGGTGCACTGTTTTCCGTAATCAAGGAAGGTTGTCTTTACTGTGGCAAGATTTGGGCTTTTGTAAAGCGTACCTCTGTAGATTTCGCGGACAAATTCGCCTGTACCACGGGTACCGTACTTTACTGCCAGCATATAATCTTCCGATTTCGATTTATAGGCCTGACCAGGCATCCCAATTTCATCTTTTGCCTCAGCAAAACCCAGGCTCTTCATTTTGGCTTCGAATGCCGCTTTGGTTAAACCCGTAAAAGCCCTGATTGCAGACATCGCGTTTTTCACATCAGGTGCCAATGGTCTTGCCGGTACCATGGATGATACTTTTCCCGACTGTGTTGATGCTCCATTTTGGGCCACAATATTCGTTTGACACATGACGAGGCAAAACGATGCAACAAACAAAATTCTGATATAACTCTTCATTATTAATCCTGATTATAAACGTGATTGATTCAATTCGTTAGGTTTTATCCGGTGGTCAGTAAAAATGAACCACTTAGTTTCACTTGATGCCGCTTTATTTCCGCCCAAATGTAGATAATTTCTATATCATCTTCAAGGCAGACCTTTCCTGCTTAGGTTAACGTTGTAATGCAAAAATCCCCCGTGAAGAATAAATTACAAATTGATTTTATTTGGATGGAATCAGTTCAAGGTATTTAATGTCGCATTCGCTAAAATTCAAATATTGATTCATCGAACTTCCATAATTCTGAATAACAATTTTATCGTCGATGTATTGCCCTTCAATTTCATCTTTTGGTTCTGTTCCAAGAAGTCCGGTAAATGTAAAATATACTGCATCCTCCGATTTAGTGACGGCTAATAATCCTTCCTGTTCTCTGAGGCTTGTTTTTATTTTATAATGATATCCATCAGGGTGTGATGTAATGATTAACACGATTAAACAGCCTTTTGCGATATCTGTTTTGTAAGTGCCATCATATTTCTGAATCTCTTTTTTCTTAGGTTGTCCGCAGGATGCAAAAATAAAAATAGTCAGTATCAGTAAAACGTTCTTCATGTCGTGAAATGTTTTTTTATCAAATAACAGTGCCTTTAATCTGCAGATAAGATATTGTAACCGGTTGGTTGGTTATCCTTTATTAAGGTTTTATTATTCCTGCAAATGTAATAACCAATTTTATAAATTGTAAAATAATAACGATATTTCATGCGTTTACAATTTGTTTTTTAATGGTCGCATGGAATCGAAGATCAGCGAAGCTAATAGCCATATAATCATTTTGGTTTGCGAGAAGTTTACTCTCATGGCTATTTCATCAATATATTTTGCCGAAAACAATACTTGTAACTATTTATTTTGATAATACTTTATGACACAAAGCGCTTCTATATCTGATTTTCAACTTAATATTCAGTCTCTGAAATAATTTAGTCTTATTACTCGAAGACTATTCATAGGGTTATGGATGAACCTGAAACCGGAAAACCCTCGAACACCCCCTACCGATGGTCAAATATTTACCGGTCCGTATGGCGGGAAATACCGGATCAATGAAAACGGGAAGAAGGTTCATCTAAACAAGGAATAGGGATAAGTGTTCCAAGATTCAATAACTTTGATCATCCTTTAAAACCGATAGCCAATCGTTATTGCAGCAGAATTACTGTATAATCCAAATCCAAAACTGGTAGTATCAACATTATCGGATACGATTTTGTTATAAGAAAATCCCGGAACAATTTCGACAGACACGATAATATTGGATTGAAAACTACGTGAAAAACCTAAAATCATCCCAATTCCAACGTTATATTCATTTATTGAATTGTAATCGAATGAGGTGTAATAAATCTTTTGATGGTTAAAAGAGCTTCTTAGTTCCGGACCATAATAAAAACTAAAAACATCCGTAATCCGGAATGGCAGCTCAACGCCAAAATTAAGTCCGGCTCCCGCTTTGTTTTGGTCAGGAGATGTTGTTCTTTCTGCGGATAGTGATAAAGCAGTAAGCCTGAACATACGCTTCTCATTTCCAAATTTATAACGAACGCCAAAAGAATTCAGGCTCGAAAAATACAATCCTACTTCTTTAGAGGAGGTTTTCTCCTGTGAATACAGGTCATTCAATAAAATAAATATCAAAACGAGTAAAACAGTTAATTTTTTCATGTGAATTCTTATTGGTAAATATTTTTCTGAAAATAATAATTAAAATTCTTGCTAAGAGATAATTAATTCAATAAATACTCATGTTTTTTAATCATATATGATAATTAAAATAAAATATCGGAACAAATATAGTGCTTTATTCATTCTAATACTACGTTAAGTATTTTTTATGTTTATATTTTAAAAAAGAGATTGTAAACAAAAAAAAACCGTCAGGTTCGGAGCCTGGCGGGAAAAACTATTTTAACTAAATGATGATATTGATTTTGGCGATCTAAAGGCAAACCCGAATTTTGATAGTATCGCTGGTTCCTACTCCGGATATCCCACCGTCTGTGCAAAAAGCACCTTTTGGGTTGGGTTCAGTTTAAATTCACCAATTGTATTCTCCTTGTCGCAGTTATGAAACCATGCTGCAATTCCTAAGGATGCGGCGCATAGGTAAATATTCTGGGCGATAAAACCGGTATCGGTAAAGTAATAGGACTTTTGAACTTCTGGATCTCCTATTTTGCGGTCAGGTTGTGATGGTCCCTGGTCATAACGGCTAAGGTCCGCAATGTAGAAAATATTCATGGGTGCAGTTGCTGCCTTTCCACGACCAGACCTTGCACGGAAGTCGCCTTCAGCAACCGGCAATAATTGATGGCTACCAGCATCGTAAAGATAAACACCTGCAGGCAAAGCTACATAAAGATCAATTTCCTGCGAATTGCTTGCAGAAGGAGCTGTTCTACCATTTTTGCCAAATGATCCTGAATCGCGGTTTACTCCGAAACCAGCCCATAGGAGATTGGACATTACCTGCAAAGGGAGTTCTTTTGAACTGATTGAACGGTTGGTTTTCCTTTCGGACAATGCAGCGAGAACAGATTTACCTCCCTCTTTTTCAGGCTTTGGAAGGACAATTGCCTGAAGTTCCGGATTGACTGGTACTTCAAGTGAATAACCTTGTGACGAAGCTGCAATTAGCACAATGGCGGGAGCAGCTTTTAACAAATCTCTGCGTTTCATATTGTATGGAATTTAAAGGTTCCGATGTTATCAAGGATAAGGAGTTCGATACATTTCAGCGTTTGCCGCTAAAAACAATTACGATTATTCTGCAACTCTTTCAAAAATATCATATGCATAAAGCTTATTGGCATGGCGGATATACAGAACACCTCCACATACAACAGGATGTGCCCAGTACATTCCCTTTCCGCCCTCAGGTACTTTAAATTCACCCGTAAGTTCAAATTTATCCGGTATTGCCCTGACAAGTTTCATCGTGCCTCTTTCGTCCAGCAGGTATAACATTCCGTTTGCATAAGTAACCGATCCTTTTCCATCGGCTTTCCAAAGTCGTTTCCCTGTCAGAAAGTCAAGGCAAAACCAGCCCTTCGTATTGCTACCTGACCCGTACAGATAACCTTTATCAAGAATTACACCACCATGGTGATTATCCATCAGCGCAGATTGCCAGACAGTTTCAGGAATGATCTCTTTTCCGGAGACCTTAAGTTTAAGCAGCTTACTCCCCTTTCCATAACCACTTGAGATAAAAACATAGTCATCGTAAACAACCGCATCGGTATTGTTGAGTTCCCGCTGATTAACGACATCAACCTTCCAGAGCAATTTGCCTGATTGGGTATCGACACTGTAATAACAATTTGAGCTTGATCCGATGATCTGACGATAACCTCCGGACTCATCAATAACCATTGAGCTATATCCGGGTGTTCCCGGAATTTCCGTATTTGCCCAGACCAAAGAACCATCACTTTTATTCAGACAAACCTGGTATCCCTTTTTCCCAAGCGGACGAACGTATAAATGATCACCATCAATCAAAACTGATTCGGAATATCCGTATTCAGGGAGTTCTGCGTCGAAATCCTTAACCAATTCTTTGTGCCAGATCTCTTCTCCTGTTTCCGATTTAAACGCGGTAAGACGCCCCATTTCTCCAAGATGATAAATAACTCCATTGTCGTAGGTTGGGGTACTTCTCGAACCCGTATAAGTAGCGGCATGCGACATTGTTGTCGACCAGGCCTGGCCATTTGGCTTTTTCCAGACTGGCTTTCCTTCAAGATCGAAACAGAACACATAAGTCTGGCCATCATTCATTCCTGCTGTATAAATATACCCGCCTCCGACCGAAACTGAACTGTATCCTTCGCCAAGACCATCAGCACTCCAGATTAATATCGGACCTTCTTTGGGCCAGTGTTTCATCAAGCCGGTTTCAGCCGATTTATTGGTGCGGTCAGCTCCGTGAAAACAGGGCCATTCGAATGTTTTTTGGGCTGAACCATTGAAAACTGACAGCACAATAAAAAACCAGCATAGAATAAATGAATTCAGAATTCTTCTCATACTGACTAATGACCTATAGGATTGATGATCAGAATAGGCACGAAATCGCAAATTGATCTTCATAACGGGGTTATTTTAGAGTTTCAGTCTAAATATCAATCAAAAATAACAAACCTGCGTGTATAAATTGTTACAAATCAAAACAAATTATATATGGATGGTGGTTAAAAAAATCCCACCTGCTCCCTTGCAAGAAAGGGGGCAGACGGGATTTTGGAATATGGTTCCACAAGGATTTTGATTCAGACTTTTGCCTAATCCTTTATGCTTTTTTCAATACAGACGCTCTCCTATTGCCGATTTCAGTTTATAGAGGTTTACCGTATGCTCGATCTTTGCCTTTAAAAGCATCAGCCGGCTTTCGGAAACAGTAGTTGATCCATCGAGCAGTTCAAGGTTTGTAATCACACCCGATTCGAAGCGGACCTTTCCCAGATTATAAGCCTCTGTTGCCTGTAACAACTGAAGTACCGACTGATCGACCTTCTTTTGTGATGCTTTCAGATTCGCCTCAGATTCGACCACTTCGTTCACAATCGAACGACGGGCTATCTCTGTCTCCTGGTCATTGATCTGAATTGCAGAGCGCGCCTGAACCAGGTTATACTGTTTACGCTTACCATCAAAAAGAGGAATCTTCAAACTAACACCTGCCATAAAGTTGGCCCTTGGATCATATAAATAAGGAATGTATCCGTTCTTATACCCTCCCGATAGAAAGCCATTGAAAACCGGGTTGTTCTGCGAGGTAGTGATGCTGTAACGCATATCGGCCAGTTTAGCCTTCTCATGCGCGAGTTTCATCTCGTCGCGGTTTTGCATCGCTGAAGAGATCAGGGAATCTCCCTGAAGACTGGATGGTCCCGGATTCAGTTCATTCTTTACAAGCTGAGGAGTAGTTGCTGGTTTTCCCAATAATGTATTCAGCTGACAAACCTGTACCTGGTGAGCTGTCTCAAGATCTGTCTTTTGATTCTCGATTGATGAAATACGCACCTGTGTTGTTAAGATCTCGTATTGTGTTGCAGATCCGGTCTCCTGTTTCTTCTGAATAAAATGCAGATGTTCATTCAGTACACTCAGTTGCTCGTCTTTTATTTTGATCGCTTCCTGCAGGTAAATAAGGGTGAAATAATTACCAATCACCGCCTGCGAAAGCTTTTGCCGCACCTGTTCGACCGATTGACGATTCAGTTCTTTACCCTGTTTTTCAAACAATACATTCTTCTCTGTTTTGCCAAAATCATAAATGGTCTGGGTCACATTGATTGTTGCCGAATAATTGTCTTTGGGCATCAGGCTGAACGTTCCGACATCAGGAAGTGTAATCTCTGAGATGGGGCCCATGCGAGAATACGCTGTTGCAAAATCAATATTGGGCAAATAGGCCGATTGGGCAATGCCAATTTTAGCATCCGAAGTATTTAAATCTTCCATCGCCTTCTTCACCATCGGATGGTTCTGAACCACCTCTTTAATAATTGCATTCAATGATAAGGAGTCATTGGAAAGAGATTGACTATGGGCTGTTCCGGTTGACAATAATCCGGCAAACGGAAGTATAAATAACAGATATTTGTTGCATTGAAAAATCATAGCCTTATGCTTTTTTGATTGTTGGTTTTTTTGTTCTCATAATAATTACCGGGATGAGGCCCACAAAAGTGAAGACAGCTGCCATGTAAAAGTCGTCATCGATCCCTGCAATATATGCCTGTTTCATGATGTGTGACATGAGCATCGATTTCCCCTGCACAGCAGCGTTTGCCATATTACTTCCCATATGTTGCTGAGCGAATAAGGCCAGGTTAGCAATGACGTTTTTAAATTCCTGCGAACCCGCCTGAATGGCTTGTCCAAACATCTGCGTATGAAAATTCACACGTGTTGTTAACATCGTTGTAAAAATTGCAACTCCCAAACTTCCTCCCAACTGACGAACAGTGTTGCTGATCCCAGAAGCCTGCGCCATTTTCTCACGTGGAACAGTCAACAGCGAAAGTGTACTAAGCGGGGTAAAGATAATCCCCAGTGCAAATCCACGCAGGTAAAGTGAGGTCATTACAAAGCTATGTTCAGAGAGATACGTGAGTTGAGAGTTAAGCAGGAAACTGATTCCCAAGATAATGATTCCCAATATCATCGGCGCTTTCGGACTAAACTTATCAGATATCTTTCCGGCAATAGGTGACATAATTCCCTGGATAATCCCGACGGGAAGAAAGACAGATCCTGCCTGAACAGCTGTGTATCCCATCGAGTTCTGTAGATAAAGTGGCAGTAAGAAAGTACTTCCAAACATCCCCATGCTAAAGATTAGCATCACAATATTACCCATGCCGAAATTGTAGTTGCCAAGGAGTTTCAAATCAATGAGCGGATTCTCGCAGGTTAGCTCTTGTGTAATGAAAACCGCAAAAGCGATCATCGAAACCGCAAAACAAATAAGGATATAAGGGGCGCCCCAACCCGCAGAATTACTGGATGCGCTTCCTTCGGAAAGTGCATAAAGCAACACAGGAAAGAAAGTGATTACAGAAATAAATCCGATCAGATCGAATTTTCCAACTCTCGGATTGAAATATTCTTTCTGAATAAGGATCGTAAAGACCATGGCTGCAATCCCAAATGGAATGTTGACATCGAAGATCAATTGCCAGCTGAAATTATCAACGAGGTAACCTCCGATAAGCGGTCCGAACGATACAGATGCTGCAGCCGAAATGGCCCAGAATCCAAGTGCTACACCACGTTGATGCGGCGGAAATTCACGCGTGATAATGGCCATTCCAAGTGGTTGTATCGTACCGGCACCTAGACCCTGAACGATGCGCGCAAGGATCAGCGTGTTTTCATCGTTCGACATTCCACAGAGCATCGATCCGATTGTAAACATCAAAAGTCCCAGAAAGTAAAGCCGTTTGTAGCCAAACTTATCGGCCAGCCATCCCGAAGTGGGAAGCATAACCGCCATCGAAAGCATATAAGCGGTGATCACCCATGCAATTTTATCGATTCCGACCCCAAATGAAGCCATAATCTTGGGCAATCCAACATTTACAATTGTGCTGTCGAGCACAGCCATAAACGTCCCTAGCATGATATTTGCGAGTACAAACCATTTGTAATTATCATTCTGGGGATGATAGCCGGAATCGCGGTTGCGTATTTTACGACGAAACCTGTGTGAAAGTGTTAATCGCTGCATTATTCCCTTATAATTTTAACGACAGCCGACATACCTGATAAAACAGGATAATCCGACAGCTTCATCCCTTCCGTCATTCCTTCGATCGAGATTTTAATCTGTACACGTTGTGTCACTTTCGTGAAGTTACCCGATGCATTACTAGCCGGAATAAGTGAGAATTGTGCGGCTGTATTGGAGCCGATGTTTATGATTTTACCAGTAAACGTCGCATCTGGATAGGTGTCAAGCGTAAAGATCGCCGACTGATCTTTGTGCAATTTTTCCATCTTCGTCTCTTCGAGATAAATGCTTACCCACAGGTTGCGGTCGTTTATAATCGTAAAAATTGATTGTCCGGGTTGTGCAATATCACCTGGAAGTAACCAGCGTTTACCAACGACTCCATCGCAAGGTGCATAGAGCTTCGTGTTATTAAGTAACGATTGAACCACATTGATTTGTGCTTCTGCGCTTGCAACCGCCGCCTGGGTGCTTTTAATCTGGGCATTCGAAACCTTTGCCTGCGAACGTGAAGCGCCGAGTTGTGCCTGCGCCGTTTCAAGAGTTTTCACAGCATGGTCATATTGTTCCTGTGTAATCACATCTCCCTTTACCTGACTCTTTGCACGTGCGAAATCATCCTGCGCTTTGCTCAACGAGATCTCAGACACTTTATTATTTGTAAGGTCATACTGATATTTGGCTTCAGCCTGTGCAATGGATGCTTCGGCCTGAAGCTTGGCAGCTATTGCCTGGTTCTTTTGAGCAGCAAGGTCAAGACTGTCGAGAACGACCAG
>Ga0209386_1000264_pt1 | contig 26820 bp, 17 predicted proteins | sample NGEPertwo_FD_184510 | JGI IMG/M metagenome (GOLD analysis project Ga0209386, IMG submission 184510) | Arctic peat soil microbial communities from the Barrow Environmental Observatory site, Barrow, Alaska, USA - NGEE Permafrost154B-two... | ecosystem: Environmental > Terrestrial > Soil > Wetlands...
TCTAAGCAAGATTGTCGTGGAATTTTGAAAAGCAGAAAGGTCAGCTAATTTACGGGTATAAGAATCGTGAACAGAGGTGCTGAAACTTCCACAGCCAGGGCATTGGGACCGCTTGGACTTAATCGATACAAAAACATAAATTGAAGAGTTATTATGTTCAATGTTATCAATACGAAATCCAGGCAAAAAAATTAGGCGTTTTATCATCTTAAGTAGCTGGAATTAAATTACTTAAAGATAATAATTATCATTCAAAATATCGAGAAAATAAAGACTTATTTTGCTGTTAATCTGATGTTTATCTCACTTTTTTCTTTAATATATGAATTCCCCAAATGTGACGAAGAACCACGTTTTGTCGGAATCACCCAGGCAAAACAGAAGATTGCAAGGGAAACAGGAATTCCAATGACAAAATCGGGGGCTGAACGCAAAATTGGGGCAACCATTATCAAATTGATTTTTGGAAAGTAAAATATTTAATTTCATTGCAAGTAATACGATAGAAAACATGATTATATTACAATCAAATATTTGATTAGAATATAATCATGTGCAAGAAATTCGTTTTAGCAAGTAGTCTTGAAACAATTGAAAATCGCTTTAATGCAAGGCTTGACCTAAATACAATGGAAATTCCCAAACTGTACGCAGTGTCGTGTGGTGATAGTTCCTATGTAATTACAAGTCAGGAGCCGAATGTATTAAAGGTTTTCAAATTTGGGATGACTCCCGGTTTCTCGAAAGAACCATTGAATTTGATCAATGCCAGGGCTGAAGGGGATAAAAACCGTTGTGATGATCCAAATTACAATGGGTCGAAATCCATCTTCCTTAAACCGGTATTTATGAAACCAATTCAATCACAACGATGCTTGGTGATTGCTGATGCTTATTACGAATGGTCAGATCAAAACAAACCTTATCTGGTGTACCTACAGAATAAGAACCGACCATTTGCATTTGCCGGTATTTACGATCAATGGAAAGATCCTGATTCAAAGGAAAATGTGTATGCTTTTGCTATAATAACCACAACAGCAAATAGTTTATTACAAAGTCTTGGAGTCAAACGAATGCCTGTAATTCTTTCAAGATCGGATGAAACGACATGGATCAAAGCTTCGAATCATTTGTCGGAAGTATTAAGACTGCTTATTTCTTATCCGTCAGAAAAAATGAATGCATATCCTGTTTCAGAAATGGTAAATATCCAAGGGGTAAATGATCCTTCAATGTTGAATCCAATAGGGGAGAAACTAATGAAAGAAATAAATTCATCGCCTGCATTGATAGGCAGAAGGTTTCATAAAGAAAAACCACACTCTGACAAGCTATGGTTTCAGAGTCACCAGGAATCCGGACCACAGACATGAATCAAATAAGTATGGATTCTGAAATCTTTGCCCTTCTTTTATGATTTATTAACCAAAGAAGTATTGATGGCAATTACTGTGGCCCAATAATTGTTAGTATTCTTCATGTTAGGTTAGTTAGTTTGGTTAGTTTTAGTAAAAGGATGGAGCCGCCCGGTTCTGTCCTTTTCAATGATATATTAACAACAACATCCCATTGCCAACACAATGGCAAAAGCAAAAGTGTTATATTTACCACCCGATAAAAGTGCTCACTTGACAAGTAATATTTATAATTCAGAATGCAAATCATTCATAAAATAGACGACTTCCTATTCACAATTTTCCCAAAACTCATGGGGGGGGTAATTTACTAATTATCAACACATTAGAAAAGTACTATTCCATTGGACCTTATAAACCGAAGGTTACAATTGAAAATGATTGGGTAAATATTGAAATTGATGCCCCGACAATTATTTCACAGGAAGCCGATTACAGAAAAACAGTTGCCCTTTGCGAAAAAGGTAAGTATTCCGAAGCTAAACCAATTCTCACAAAACTACTTGACAAAAATCCCACCAATTCGGAATACCACCGGATTATGGGCCAGATCCTTTCCGACGAAGGAGATCAGGATGAAGCGATCGGTTGCCTGATAGATGCCCTTCGCTGGGACTCAAATAATGGTTGGGCCCTTATGATGATGGGAAATATCTTCTCAAAATTCAAAAAAGATGTTCCCACGGCGATGAAGTATTACGACCACGCCCTGGTGGCAAATCCCAACGACTTCATTACCTTTAATAATATTGGAGTGAACCTGATGCAGCAAGGTCAAACTCTGGAGGCAAAGAAATATTTTCTGGAGGCATTAAAAATTAACGGACAATACGCGAATACGCATCATGCTTTAGGGATGATTGCTGAATTGGAAAATGATTTACCTGCTGCATTCGAGAGCACAATTCAAGCCCTTAAATTCAATAAAAAAAAGGATGTTCTTTATCAAAATTCAGTAAAACTTGCTTTTGAAATTGCCGGACGATTAACAAAATCGAACGCGGGAAAATACATATTGAATGAATACAAGGACAAACTTATCGCTGAAGGTGGTACCGATATAGAGATCATCGAAGATTCCGAAATACAAACCGCTGCAAAGTTTGAATTTGCAGAAAATTACACCCGACAAAAACACATCATCCGGTTTAAGCCAAAATATACTGCAACCGAACACCTGATTATTCATGAACTGGTTCATCTGGATTTTGTGATCGAAGCGCGGAAAAAAAACCTAAATCAGATCTTCTTTTCAGACAAAACTCATAAATCATTATTTCAAAATGAGTTGGAATCTTCCGTCAGGAAGCTCCGAAAAATGGAAATTCCGGAAGAATCTATTACAAACTTTTGTAATGGTTTATTCAGCATGATTAACAGCCAGATTTTTAATACCCCTGTTGACTTATTTATTGAGAACTTCCTGTATCATCAGTATCCGCAACTGAGTCCCTACCAGTTCCTCTCGCTTATAAATATGACAGAAGAGAGTATGAAGGCAGTAACAGATGAACACGTGATTGATATTGCTCCGAAGAACATTATTTCGAAGAGCAAAATTTACAACCTCGTAAATGCCATTCAATTAAAGGAGTTATTTGGTTTGGATTTTATCAGCGATTTTAAAGCAACACCTGCTGAACTGACACAAGCACAGGAGTTTTATGGTGAGTTTGCTCAATACAAGGATGACAGGGAACCGGCAGAAGAGTATGAACTGGTAATGAACTGGGCAGAAGATTTAAAGCTGAACAAGTTCTTTGAGCTCGAAGGCGAAATACAATACCGGAAACGAAGTGATATGGATACCTTTTTTAAAAGCCTTGAAGAAGATCCATTGGGAATAGATGACCCTGATCCGGTAAAGGAGCGGGAAATGCAAAAATTTCTGAAGAATCACGAAGAAATCGGTATTAATATGGCAGTTGCGATGTATATGGTGGAGGCACTTCGCTATTTCGATGAAATACCAAAACAGAAAATCAAGAAGATTGCTGCCGAAATTGCGCTGCAAGGAACGCAAGGTTATAATCCTGATAAAAAAGACTATGCAATTCATTCAATACCAGGCAAACTCTTTTCCGGGTTTCATATTTTGGCGTGGTATTACGTTAGTTTTGCAATAGCGCTTCCTGAATTGCTGTCACAACTTCAATTACCGTATGATGCAGAATACAAACATGCATTATCACTGTATAACCCTGAATGAAAGCAGGAATCACCTTAAACAGCAGATTCAGCAGTCATCGAAATAATATTCAAAAGCCTCGTTAACGAGGCTTTTTTGTAGTTTTTTTTGTAAAGTATTATAAGCTAAAATTCAATTCACTGAAATTTAGTATGTTTTAATATCGCAACTAATTGTAATTCCATATGATACCAAGCCTATTTCGGTTAATTCAATAGCGCTATTTTTTCAATGATATTTGGGGACTTAATGGATTTAATATATTATTTTTACCCTTCTTGGAATAAAACCTAAACTGGCTAATCATGATTGAGGAGAAATTGAAAAGATTATATAGTAGAGATTCCGGAGATACTTCCTCCAATCTGGTGATGTTGACCCCATAGGGATGATTTGCAAAGTTATTTTTGGAGTGAAAACATTTGCATTATGTAACATCCTAAAAAAATCCAATTTAATAAACTAATTAATAAACCAGGTTTCTTCGCTTCACTTATTATTATCCCTATTTTTGTTTGTGACTTGAATTTCGTGTTTTAAAATACCTAATGAATGAATGATATTGAAAGTAGAATAGAAAAACTGATAAAAATCAGACTGATTGTATTTCAATTGGGTGAAATTGATGCATGGTGGCCAACTAAAATTGCTGCTGGTCAGGGAGTTGATTATCTGTCTTATTCCGTTCCTAAGACCGCACAAATGGCTTCAATACAATTGTCATTGGAGATTGCAAGAAAAAGTCACGATACTCAAATAAATTACGGACAATACCATCTATTCAGATTAAAACCAACCGATGAAGAGAAAATCTTTGACTACATCAAATCTCATCATATCAGTTTTTTAAAGAATGATAGAAGTTGGCTTCTGAATGAACTCAATTTGATTTCATTAAATATTTCAATCGAGGCATCAAAAAGTGCTGTTCAAGTTGGATCAATCGATGAAATTGAGGATGATGCGATTATTCAAAGTCTTGCCCGCCATTATTATGAGGCATTTAAAGCAGATTACAAAACATTTCCCTACCTGAACTAATGGAAAACGAAAAAGTCAAATATAATTCTGACTTACTGAAAAGCACCGGACTTATTCAGGAGACAATTGTTTTAATTGAAACCTATGAGCCATGTATGTCAATTAACGAACTTTATTCGATTGCTGTTGAATCTAATATATTGTCGAAAGCCTCAAATTCACGGATTAAGGACATCATCACACATGCTTTTTATCGAAGATATGTTATTGGAAATGGTTTAGTCGTTGAAAATCTTAAATATTTAAGGACCAAGTATATTAGTAATGATGCCTTTATTCAGCTTTTACTTATTTATACTTGTCGTGCCAATGTCATTCTGGGCGATTTCATTAAAACAGTTTATTATGATGTCATAAATAAGGGGTACCAGGTTATTGATTCATCCGATCCAAAGAAACTTATTGAAGAAGCGATTAAAGATGGCCGAATAGAAAAACCGTGGGCTGATTCAACTAAAAGAAAAGTGTCGGAACATATAATTGCAACCCTTATTGATTTTAAACTTATTAATAAAAGTAAAAAGATCTTGCCATTTCATATTTCTGATTTGGTTGTCAATTATTTAGTTCATGAGTTACACTTCAGCGGGTTTAGTGATGACCAGATTATTTATGCCAATGACTGGAATTTATTTGGATTAACAAAGGATGAGGTTATCCGAGTTATTGAGCGTTTATCATTCCAGGGTCATTATATATTTCAACACTCAGGTGAATTAGTGAAAATATCATGGAAATATAACACAATGAAAGAAAGCATAGATGGAATCACTCGATAGTAAATTCGCAAGCATTTTGGATCTTATTGAACATCCTGTTGCCAATCACCATGCTGGTGATGAACCGGTATGTTATTTGACTTTTGATGTTGATGAGATCATTCAGGTGAAAAAGAATTTAAACACCTGGCTTAGTTTAGCGAAAGGAAAAGGATTTAATGTGCGAATCATTTCAATGGTTGAAATCCTTAATTCATATTTCAGAACAAATCCCCGAAGAAGTATATGGGTAAGCTCATGTATAGGTCATGACAAAGATGAAATTGTTGAATTATTCAAAGGATTAGGGTCGAATGTTCAAGAGAATAGAGTTATTGAAAACGCCATCTTATCCGCACAAACCGAAATTTCGCAAAAGCCTAAACCGGTATTAATAATTACTGACCTCGAAGCGATTCATCCATTTACGAAGTTTGGACCAATCGAGAATAATATATACAATCAAATTAAAATTCCGGTGATCATTTTATATCCCGGAAAACTTGATGGCTCAAGCCTTGAATTTTTAGGTATTTATCCTCCTGATGGCAATTATCGATCAAAACATTTTTAGAGATGCAAAAAATTAAAGAAGTATTTGACCCCAGCAAAGACATTTATCGTAAGATCGAGAAAGTTGTAACCTTTGGCAATCTTGACAATGACTATTTAAAGCGGGAGATTTCTGAATATGTTGTTACAGAGAAATTAAAACAGAACTTTCAGAAAATCTTTGATGCCTTGCAGTCAGGGATGGACTCGGAAAGTCATGAAATTGGGATATGGGTATCCGGATTTTATGGTTCCGGGAAAAGTTCATTTGCCAAATATTTTGGACTTGCGCTTGATAAAAGCCAAATTGTTGATGGAATCTCGTTCCAGGAGAGGCTAAGTAACCGTATCAATTCCACTCCAATTGTACAGCAGTTAAAAACAATCATTGCCAAGAATGATCCTGCCATTTTCTTAATCGATTTGGCCACCCAGCAAATTAGTGGTTATGAATTAGCGCCGGTTGGTACCATTCTTTACAACGAAGTGATGAAAATTGCCGGGTATGCAAAGGAGGCTAAAATCTCATTGCTCGAACGAAAATTGGAAATGGATGGAAAGCTGAAGACATTTAAACAGCAAGCTAAAGATATTGATCCCAGTAATATGGACTGGGATGAGTTAAAATTCAAAGATGTCCTGGCAGCCAAAAGTATTGCATCGCAACTTGCGCCAAAATTTTACCCTGCTATTTGGAAAGATGAACGTGCCTACAATATTATCAAAATTGATGATATTGAGAACGACAGGGAACGAACCATCCAAATGTTGGAGTTGATTAAGAAAAAGACTTCTAAAGAGAATGTTCTTTTCATAGTTGATGAGGTTGGACAATATATATCTGCAAAGGATGATTTAATCCTTCAGATGCAAGGTACGATGCAAAACCTGAAGGACATTGGAAAAGGAAAAGCGTGGTTACTTGCAACTGCACAGCAAACATTGACCGAAGATAATCCCAATGCCCGTTATAATTCCGACAAATTATACAAATTAAACGATCGGTTTCCTATTAAAATTGACATTGAGGCTTCTGATATAAAAGAGATTACAACTCAAAGATTGCTGGGAAAATCACCCGATGGAGCAAAAACACTGTCAAAATTATTCGCTCAAAACGGTGAAAAATTAAGGATTTGCACCCGACTTTCAAATGTTGATCGTACCATTTATAAAGCAGAGTTGGATGAACCAAGCTTTATCAATTTATACCCGTTTTTACCTCATCACTTTAATCTGTTATTATCGCTCCTGGGAAGATTGGCCAAGAAAACAGGCGGAATAGGATTACGGTCTGCTATTCGGGTTATTCAGGATGTGCTGACTGACCGTACCGGCGACCAATTGGCAGAAATTAAAATCGGAACTTTAGCAACTACGGTTCATATTTTTAATGTTCTGAAATCCGACATTAAAAAGTCCTACCCACATGTGGTCGCAGCTGTTGATAAAGTTACTTCAGTTTATGGGGAATCGTCCGTCGAAACGCATATTTCGAAGTCAATAGCGACTCTTCAAATACTCGATGATTTCCATTTATCAGTTGAAAATCTTGCAGTAATGATGCATCCTTCAGTTGATTCATCTTCCAAACTTGATGAAATAAAGACGAAGGTTGATGGATTAAAAGCGACTCCAGGATTAACTTTAAAGGAAATTGACGGGCAATTGAAGTTTATGACCGATGCGATTATTCGCATCGAAAAAGAAAAGGATAAAATATCAGTTAGTGGTCCGGACACCCGAAGAATAATGGAATCGCAGGTTGAAGATTTATTTACCCCCGTTCCAACAGCAAGGGTATTGAATACCAAAACAGTAAAAACAGGTATTCAGTTGGTGGTTGATGAAAGACCATACAAACTCCTGGAACAAAATGAGGAAATACAAACCGAATTACATTTTATACTACGAGATAAATATGATAATGCATTAGAGCGTATCAAACACTCAAGTACTGAGAAAATAAATGAAAACCGAATTTATTTTCTTGGAATTATCGATGAGCCTATTGATAAGACATTAGATGAAATTGTTCGGTGCGAGGGTATTTACGGAACACGAAATCGATACGACGATAAAGAAATAAGCGATTATCTGCGCAGTCAGTTTGACGAGGCAGAGAAACTCAAGCAAATTGTAAAACGGGAATTGGGACAATCGCTCGAAAGTGGAGAATTCATCTTCAGGGGCGCTTCAAAACCTGCTAAGCAATTGGGTGATGCCTTGCGTGAAGCTGCCAATGCCCAACTCAAAATTGTTGCAGATAAGGTATATCATAAATACGGACAGGCAAGCCAGAACATGGAAAGCTCAAGCGCCTATAAATTGCTGCAATATGATGATTTGCGTTCTGTCTCTCCGGTTCAAAACCCTTTTGGTTTAATAAAGTCGGATGGGAGTATTGATATTTCGGCACCCGCATTGAAATCAATTGAGGATTTTCTTCAAAAGGAGGGGCAAGTTGATGGACGAAAACTGCTTGACCATTTTAACGAGGCCGAATATGGCTGGCATAAAGACACTTCCCGGTACTTAGTTGCTGTGATGTTTATTTCTTCGCGCATTAAACTCCGAATTGCAGGAGAATGGGTGAAAGTAAAAGGACCTACTGCGATTGAGAAGCTGTCCAATTCAACGGGGTTTAACCAAATTGGAATTTCACTTTACAACGAAGGTCAGCCTACACATGAACAAACATTAATTGCATCTCAAAATTTAACGGAGTTACTTTCGCATAATAACATTATCGTTCCACCGCTTCCCCAAAAAATATCTGAGATTGTCCTGAAAAATTTTCCTGATTTTCAACGGAAGTACGCTGCCATTAAAAAGGATCTTGAAAATTTAAGTCTTCCTGGTACCGAAAAGGCAGAAGCGATTCAGGATGGAATTGTTCAGATTTTAAAGGGCGATGCTTCCGATGCAACTTTTAGATTAGGGAAAAAGGATGCTGAATTATATTTGGCATTAAAATGGGCAAAACAGGTGCATGATGCCTTTGAGAATAATATTGGGGTCACCATTAAAGAGTTAAACCATCTTAAAAGTGAGATTGATACATTACCTACCGATGGATTAATTGGCGAATTAAAGAAAGAAACGAAATCGAATTTTGACCAGGTGGATAGAATCCTTTCTTCAGAAACTTTCTACGAGAAAGCCCCTGAGCTGAAAGAATTATTAGCTGAAATACAGAGTTCTATCGCTTCAAGTTGCGAATCATTCCAGGTCTCCGAAAACCAAAGGATTAAAGTGGAGAATGAGAAAATTAAACAAAGCTACAATTGGAAAAAACTGAAAGAAGAAAATAAAAAAGAGATTTCAGACCGGTTGGAAAGAGCCCTAATTAAGGATAAAGAAGGTATTAAAGGTATTCGAGAAACCATAAATGAAGCTTACAGTTTTAATAACCTGGTAAATTCCACAGTTAGTGAAATTGAAAGTATTATTATTAGTGACAAGGATACCAAAACTGGCAAGGCAGGAACGAAACAAGTTAAAATTATTAAACTCAACCATCTTCCGCGCAGAATTGAAAAACCCGAAGATATTGATTCAATAATAGAAACGTTAGAAGACCTTAAGAAACAATTAGGCGACAACCAAATACTTGATTTAAACTGGTAGCATGTCAATTACTAAAGCAGCGCGGAATAAAATTTTCTCATTGGTACAAGCGTCGAAAAAACTGCTTGTCCAGGAGGTCGAAAGCCAATTGGAACAGTATTTTGGAATTCATACAAATGGATCGGTCATCGATGTGGATCTGTTGACCTCAAAAGATGCTGATAAAATATATACCGCGCGTATTCTTCGCCAGCGGCTCAATTACATCCAGACAAACCAGCTTACCGAAGGTAAACCAATAAAAGATGCCATCCGATTGCTGATAAGTGAAGAAGCATTTACCATACTCAATAGGTTTGCCAGCCTTCGAATGGCAGAGGAAAGGAATATTATCAAAGAATCGGTTCGGAAAGCCTACAATTCCGAAGGATTCCAGGTTTTCGATGCCATCACCGGCCAGGGGCAGGTTACTGATATTTATACCCGGTTTACCTGGTATCTGAATGCTGTTTTTGATGAGTTGGCAATTGATTTACCCGCTCTTTTTGAGCGTTTCTCCCCATATGCGCTCGTGTTCCCCTCAGAGCAGGCATTAAATAAATTGCTCGATATTTTAAATAGCGAGGAAATCACAATACACCGTGAAGACGGATTGCAACCAGTTAACCTTTGGAAAGAGGATGAAACTATTGGCTGGATTTATCAGTACTACAATTCGAAAGACGAAATTCGGGAGATGCGGGAGGCATCGGATTTGCCCCGTAATAGCAGGGAACTTGCTGTAAGGAATCAGTTTTTCACCCCCCGGTATGTTGTGCAATTTCTTACCGACAATTCATTGGGGCGAATCTGGTACGAAATGACACAGGGACAAACTATTCTTGCACATTCTCCTTCATTGGGAAACGGTGGGGGATTTTGCCCCTATCTGATACACCAAGCTGGTGAGGTTTTTCTACAAAAAGGTCAGACAAAACCCGAAAATGCCGATTCTGAAATTCATTATTTTGATTTTAGGGTGATAAAAGATCCCCGTGAAATTAAGATGCTCGATCCGGCTTGTGGCTCCATGCATTTTGGCTTATATGCCTTCGATGTTTTTGAACAGATTTATATCGAAGCCTGGGACAAATACCCAAACCTTTTCAACGATTTACGCGATAAATTTATCCGGGCAGAATTTGTAGCTCAAATACCAGTATTAATTATCAAGTACAACATTCATGGAGTGGATATCGATCCACGGGCATTGCAGATTGCAGGATTAAGCCTTTGGTTGCGGGCTCAGAAAAGCTTTGATAAATTGGGTTTGCAGCCAAAAGACCGGCCTACCATAACCAGGGCCAATCTGGTATTAGCAGAGCCTATGCCAGGTAATGAAAAGGTTATGAATTCGCTATTGAAACCATTAGACCTACCAATGCAACAATTGGTTCGCTCCATTTGGCAAAAAATGCAGATGGCCGGAGAAACTGGTCTTTTATTGAAAATTGAGCAGGAAATTATTTCAGAAATTGCTAAAATAGCGAATGAATGGGCTGACTATGTCAATCAATCACAAGCAAAATTGAATGATGATCCCGAACAAATTGTAAAAGCAAAACAGGCCGCAAAATATAACGATCTCGGATATTGGCAAATTTTTTTCGATACTGCAGAACACCAGGTGATCGATATATTGAAACAATTAGCAGATCAGGCTACCAATGGAGAAGCATATCAAACTCTTCTATTTGCCGAAGATACCCAACGTGGCTTTGCCTTTATTGAGCTTTGCCGTCAACAATATGACATAGTTTTGATGAATCCTCCTTTTGGTGCAGCCTCAATAAACACTAAAAAATATATTGAGCTGAATTTTAAATTAGGTAAGGATAATCTTGCATCGGCTTTTATAGAAAGAATGGTTGAATTAAGTAAGGAAAATGGCTTAATTGGTTGTATATCTACTCGTTCAATTTTCTATTTAGGTTCTTTTAAAAATTGGCGAATAAACTATTTAATCGAAAATAATCATTTGAATTATTTCGTAGATTTTGGATCAGGCGTTTTGGATGCTGTAGTCGAGACTTCGGCCTATATTATTGATAAAATCAAATCCAATGAGGAATCAATTTTCTTTGATATTTCAAAAATTGAAAACAAAGAAGAAGAACTAATAAAACTAATCAAATCAAAGATATCAGATTCAATTTATCATATTAGACTTACAGATTTAATTCATATTTCCAATCAACCTTTATGCTATTGGGTCGATGTTCACTCTCTAAAACTATTTAAAGAAGAGAAACGTTTTGAAAACAAAAATAGATCTGCCAGAAAGGGTATTTGTACCTCAGACAATTTTAGATATACCAGAATGTTCTGGGAGGTGAATTACTATTCAATTGGAGGATCAGTTACAGAAAGTTTACAAGGTAAATATTGGACTGGATTTATTAATAGTGAGGAGAGTCTACGGTACTTTTATGATCCAATTCAAAGAATTAATTGGAAAGATGATGGCAGAGAAGTAAAGGCAATGCAAGAACAGACTCACGGGAACTATTCAAAAAGGATTAATAGTGAATCATCATATTTTAGGTCAGGATTGAGTTGGGCATTTAGAACAGCAAGATTTGAACCCCATATTATTCCATTCGGTTCAATGTGCTCCAGTGGTAGATTTCTTGCTGATTTTTATAATGATTCAGAATCAATTCTTTACACTTGTGCATTGTGGAATTCTGAATATATGGATTATTGCATAAAATTAAGTCTTGAAGCAACGTCAGGAAATCCAAAATTCATTAATGGTGCTATAAATCAATTACCTTATCCTGAAATTTCAGATGTTTTAAAACAAAATCTTATTCAAATTACGATAAAACAATATAATCGTATAAAAGAAGTTTATAAAATCAGAGAGACAAGTATGTTCTTTAGCTCAAATGATTTTGTTAATTACAATTCGTTATACGAGTATTGCTGTTCGATGAAAGAAAGATTTGAATTAATAAGCAAATCTTATTGGAAAGAACAAGAGGAACTTAATAGGATTGTATATTCATATTTGGAATTATCCCAGAATGAAATTCAAAAAATTAAAATTTCAAACCATCGACTAACATCTTCTAAAGAAAGTAAGGTATTTGAAATATCTCCCAATAATTTGATAAGTAGTGTTTTTTCGGTACTTGTTGGTGGGATTTTTGACAGGTGGGATTTCCGAATTTTAAAATATTGGAAATCGGAATGGAGCAATGATGATTTATTTCAAGAGATAAATCAAAGTCCATTCCTAAAAAGTGATGAAAATAACGTTATTAAACTTATTAATTCAAAATATTATTCTGAAATTAAAAAAGTAATTCAAACACCTTATTTAATAAATTTATATGCAGACATTGCATCTGTTGAAAATATCATTGAAACATTTCGAAAAATAGTTGTTTACATTTGGCCCAATTCAGCATCAAAAATTGAAACTGAGATATTAGACCACTTCTCTGTCACTAATTTAGATACAGTTTTCAACTCTTATTCTGGTTTTTTTGATAGTCATATTAAGGAGTACACAATTAATAGCCGTATAAGTCCAATATATTGGCCAATATCCACAAATTCAGGAAGTTTTACAATTTGGATTTATTATCCCAAATTAAGCGACCAAACGTTATATCGGGTAGTAAATAATTATTTAAAGCCTAAAATAAGTGAAACTGAAAGTGAGATTTCGCAACTTGAAGGCAATGTAAATCTTGATGTTAAAGGCATAATACATTTGAATGAATTAAGGGATTTAATGCTGGAATTGTTAGAATTTGAAAAAGAAATCCTGCGTATTGCTCAATTACCATATATTCCGAATCATGATGATGGGGTTCTGATTACAGCAGCACCATTATACAAACTATTCCGTCACCCCAAATGGCATAAAAGCACCGAAGAATGCTGGAAAGCACTCGAAAAAGGAGAATATGATTGGGCACATTTGGCATATAGTATTTGGCCTGCAAGAGTAAAAGCCAAATGTAAAAAAAATCTGAGTTTTGCCATTGCACATGGGTTGGAGGATTATTGCGAGGTAAAGCTCAAAGAAAAACTTGCAATAAAGGAAAAAGTGCCAACAGTAAAAAAAGATAGTCAGTCGAAATTTAATTTTTAAATTGAATCGTATTGCCATGATTGAAGAATATATAATTGCTCATTTTAAGAAAAGGCTGAAAGTAAAACCGGTTTTGGTTGTATACGACCCAGATGACAGGTTTCGTAAATTGGCACTTTCGTTGGCAAATGAAAAGGTGAAAGTTTTCGATGTATCGGATTCGGCAATTGCAGCAAAAGAAAATGCAACCGAATACTTCTCCAAAACTTTGCCAAATGATGATACTGCGAGGATGGTTGTTTATATTCCTTTTGAAGCTCCTACGGTCAGACAGGAAAGGATAAGAGATCCATTTTCTGTATTTTCATTGTGTGGAGTGATGTTCCCGTCTAATCCGGAAGATCGGTATATTGAGTTATGCAAAGCTTGTTTCCCGGATAAAGAACTTCAGATCGATGAGCTTTTTAAAATCGAACAACCAGATTTCGAAACCATTAATGCCCTTTCAGAAGGAACTAAATGGGCTAAATTAGAAACAGTTACAGGTGGGAAATCACCAAAGGAAATCATTCTTACCCTGCTTCTTCCGACAGAGGCTCAGCAATTGGGGTTAAAGAATGACAAATCATGGAATAAAGAGTGGCAATCGTTTGCGAAAAGTGTAATTGATTTAAAGAGCCTGGCGAAAGACCTTCAGGGAATCCAGGATGAAATTTGGAGACATCTGCTGTACAGCGAGTTTATTTTTGATTTACCTATTGAAATACCTGATCAATTAAAAAATGTTCCCCAGGCAGATATAAGCAAAAAGGCTTTAATCCTCGATATTTGTAAATCTATCCGGAATACAAAATATGTAGATGAGATTTATGTCGAAAAAGCCAACCAAGTGGCCGATTTACTCGAACTGCCTAAACTCTTCAAAAACGCTAAAGACTTAGGCAAGATCGTCACCTTTGCTTTCGAAGATAATACCTATTTCGCTAATTTTGTTGAGCAGCTGAAGGCAGAAGAATTTTCAAAAGCCTATTCAATTATTGACTCCAACAGTAATAATGTTTGGGTAAGCTGTGATAAAGAGCGGGCATTGTATTGGAATATTGCCAAGTTGGCTTTGAACATTGTGAAACAAATCACTACCTATTCTGAATATCAAAAGTGTAAAAAGACAGCGGATATTATTGATTATTATACGACTAAATCGTTTGAGATTGATCAAAATCAAAGACAATTTGAACGATGCATTCTCGATATTCTCAGCACAAACGAAATGCTTGGTAAACTGATTAAACATACCCGACTACAATACCGGCAGTACATCGAGGATAATCAAAAAATATTTCAGCATCTCGTTGTTCAGGATCATTGGCCAATTGAGAATTTGCTTTCAAACATTCAGGTTTTTGATAAGATCATCATGCCCGAAATTCAAGCAAAACGAAAAGTGGCTTATTTATTGGTAGATGCACTTCGTTTTGAGCTGGCAAAAGAAATTGAAAAACAAATTGAAAAGCATTTCCAGGTAGAAATTACACCTTCTTGTGCTTACATGCCTACGATCACACAATTCGGTATGGCTGCCTTAATGCCAGAAGCCAGTTCAAAGCTTCACCTTGACTTATTTAACGGCAGTTTAGAGGCATGGATCGGAGATAAACCCCTTTGCAACCTGTCGCAACGTTCTGATTATTTTAGGGAACGATTTGGCGATTTGTGCCAGGTGATGAATCTGGATGCACTGCTCAATGAAGAAGTCGATCCGAAAACGCAGTTACTGATTATCACCACTAATGAGATCGATAATGCAGGAGAACATCTCGAAGCAAATGCACTAACCGATATTCAAAGGGCTACGCAAAAATTAGTAAAGTCGTTTTATCGAATAAAAGAATTTGGATTTCCGAAAGCGGTTGTTGTGACCGACCACGGGTTTGTATTGCACCCTTGTTTTGAGGCTGGCGACAGCACATCCAAGCCACCTGGAGATTGGGTTTTGGCTAAGTGCAGATGTTTGGCGGGAACCGGTTCTTCAAATAGTGCAACACTATCGTTCACTCCTGAAAATATTGGTATTCGATCGGCAGTGAAAAACTTTGTTTTTGGAAAGAACTATGCTGTATTTGAAAAGAATGTGAAATATTTTCACGAAGGAATTTCATTACAGGAGAATGTTCTGCCGGTAATGCAAATTACTTTCCTGCAGGATAAAGTCGAAAGGAGTATTGATATTCATTTGACATACAAGGGAAAGAATTCCGGGAGTATTACAACCCGTCGTCCTGCAATAGAATTATCATCCTATGCAAAAGGTGAAATAAGTTTTGAAACAGTTTCAATAAAAATTGAAGCAATATCTAATAACGTCATTGTTGGGGCGCCGGTGGCTGGAAACAAAGTGAATCCAACCAATAATTTAATTGAGTTCACTCCAGGCGAATCTTTCAAGGTAACATTTGCTATGGAAGAAGATTTTGAAGGGACATTTGAATTAATTGCACTTGACCCTGTTACCAATAAGACCTATTCAACTTTGACCCTTAATACTGAATATTTATGATCGACAAATTAGATAAAAAGCTCAATGAAGTATTTCCAGGTAAGGTTGTTCGTAAAGACCTGGTTCACGACATTAAAAAGGCTGCCAATGTTCCTTCGTTTGTGCTTGAATTTTTATTGTCGAAATATTGTGCTTCAGATGATATTCAGGAAATTGAAGCCGGTAAGAAAGCTGTACTGGAAGTTATAGAAACAAACTATGTTCGTCCTGATGAAGCAAATAAAGCACAATCATTGGTTCAGCAGAAGGGTAGGCACAAGTTTATTGATAAAATACATGTCAAGTATGTAGAGCGCGAAAGGCGACATTGGGCAGAGATGGAAAATTTCAATTCCAGAAGGATTGCTATTAATGAAAAATTCTACAAAGAGAACGAAAAACTGTTGGAAGGAGGCATCTGGGCAGAAGTAACAATTGCCCACAACGATGTTGAAGAGGATGATTACGCCTTTTATGTTGAAGACCTTCGGCCAATACAATTAGCCCGATTTAGTGAAACCACTTTCTTTGAAGGGCGTCAACAGTTTACAAGAGATGAATGGGTAGATGTTATTCTCAGAAGTGTGGGGCTGAATCCTGAAATTATGGACAATCCGCCGGATGAGATTAAGGCTAAATTTCCATCTGGTCTGAGACTTAAACTTCATTTCTTAGCCAGATTAATACCGCTTGTTCAGAATAATTACAATTTCATTGAACTCGGACCGAGAGGAACAGGAAAATCGTACTTCTATTCAGAATTTTCTCCTTATTCTACACTGCTTAGTGGTGGCCAGGCCAGTACAGCAACATTGCTTTATAATAATTCCAGAAGAAAAGTTGGAGCGGTAGGTTTTTGGGACAATATTGCTTTTGATGAAGTAGGGAATATGAAAATCAAAGACCCGGACACTATCCAGATTATGAAGGATTATATGGCCAACGGGCGGTTTTCACGAGGACAGGAAGTAATTGCCAATGCCAGCTTTGCTTTTGTAGGTAATATTGACCAATCGATAGAACAATTGGTATGCTCTTATGACCATGATTTATTTATTACGTTGCCCAAAGCCTTTGATCTCGCGGTTCAGGACAGACTGTTTTGTTACCTGCCAGGTTGGGAAATACCTAAAATGGACAACAAATTTTTCTCGAAGAATTTTGGTTTGATCACCGATTATATGGCTGAAGCTTTCCACTACATGTTTAAGCACAACAGCGAATATGTTGATATCATTAATAAAAGGCTTAAACTCGGTAAAAACGTTCAAGGGAGAGACGAGATTGCAATTAAAAAAACATTAACTGGTCTGATTAAAATTATTCATCCATCCGGAGAGCCATCAGAGAGTGAATTCAACGATTTGGTCGAATATGCAATAGAAGTACGTCGAAGGGTGAAGGAGCAAATGAATAAACGGAAGCCCGATGATGAGTTTTCGCTAATCAACCTGTCGTATTTCAATTCAGAGGGAAAAGAGAAAATTGTCTATTGTCCCGAAAGCAGGAATGTTGCAGCCACCCAGAATCCCCGGAATGAAGATAAAATCCCGGAAATAGCACCAATTGAACCAATTGCAGAAGATAAAACCCAGTCAGAACCGGTAATTGATCTATCGCTTAAAGAAAAGCGAGTAAAGGTTCTATATGGAGATACCGGATACAGCTATGAAAAATTATTCAAGCATTATTTAATCGGGGCATCGGAAGTAACAGTTGAAGATCCTTACATCCGACAAAAACATCAGATTGCAAATTTTGTCAGGTTTTGTGAAATGATCGTAACAATAGGAGATTGTAAAAAAATCAATTTGCTGACAAGTACAAATGATGAAGCGCAGCAAAAGGAAAACATGATTGCCTTTGACCAACTGTCTGACAGTTTATTAGAGAATGGAATTACCTTAACCGTTCAAATTAATGACTTACTTCACGATAGAGAAATCAAAATCAATAATGGATGGAATATCAAAATGGGTAGGGGATTGGACTATTTTCAATCATTGTCCGGCAATTTCTTCCAAATAGGGGCCAATGATTTGGATTTAAGACCTTGCCTGGAGACAAGTTTTGATTTTTACAAAAATTAAAACTGGTAATTATATGATTAATTAAATTGGATGATTTAATTTGCAAGAGAATTATTACTTGCCATCGGGCATTAATTGTTAATAGTGAATTATGGAATTAGAAGAAGTCCTTAATAAAAATGTTTCATGTCAAGATTTTTATTGGTCAGCTATTAAGGAGTCAACCTTAATTTGTGTTTTAGATGAGATAAAAAGTGATAAGTACTTTGAAATTACTAATTATCTCAGAGAGTTATATATTAAAGGAGATAAGAAAAACTATGGGGAAAACAAAAAAAAACTACCCGTTGTTACGTTTTGTGGCACTTTTTCAGCTAAAAGGAAAAAGGAGTTTTTAAAGCAATACAATTACATTGTCGTACTTGACATTGATAAATTAGGAGATACAGAACTTTTGAGAGTTAAACAAGAACTTTTCGAAGATGAATATGTGTTTAGTTTTTGGGAATCACCTTCGAGAGATGGGATAAAAGGTCTGGTGTATATAAGGTACAAATTCGACATTAATGAAAATGGTATAGACTTTTCACATAAAATAGCATTTAGACAACTTGTTACTTATTTCAAAGAAAAGCATAATATTGAACTGGATTTAAGTGGCAGTGACACAACAAGGCTTTGTTTTATCTCTTGTGACAGAAATTTGGTATTAAAAAAAGAAATACTTCCGTTTGATGTTGAACTAATGCCAGTTACTATTCTTGCATCTGAAGGAGCCGTAATAAATAAAACTAAATCCTTGAAAAATATAAAATCAAGAGATTTACTTTTTAATCCAAGAGGTAAGAATAACCAGTTCCAAAGAAAAACGGCAAAGGATATTATAAAATATTTAACAAAAAATTCGCTATCAATAACAAATTCATATGAAGAATGGCTGCGAATTGCTTTTGCGATTTCGAATTCATTCACATATGATATTGGACTCGCGTACTTTATTGAATTGAGTAAGCTAGATAAAGAGAAATTCAACGAAATTGAGTGTAGAAATTTACTTTTAAATTGTTACGAAAACTCAAAAGGAGAAATAAGTTTCAATTCAATCATTCATTTTGCGTCTGTAAAAGGCTTCAAATATAAAAATTTAAATGCGGAGAGTACCTAAATGGCATGTAAAGCATTTGCTTTATAGGGTCGTTCATGTCACCTTGTTATCTGGGACGGTAACCCCTAAAGGATTGAACAGTTACTCAAATTTTGTCAGTATGGTTTAGTATTCAGGGACTCTTCGCATTTTCTATAATTATGAAAATTTTTAACGACTATTTTTCAGATGACAAAATCATTTTCTATTTATGTAGAATAAGGGCAAAATATGCAAAACAAAGAAGCAAGAAACATCTAATACACCTACTTTCAAATGATCAAAAATACAATTATCATTTAAATGCACATAAACCAGGAGCGAATGAAAATGAAGAAGATGAGCTTAGTCTTTTAAACAGCTTACTACCAAGTCGTAGAAACTGGAAAAAGTTGAAAAAGGCTAGCCGATATCAAAAAAAAAACCAAAGAATAAATACAGTAGATTACAATATCAAATCACTTTTAGTAACTATTGATTATTACAGAACGCATAAACCGAATGAATCCTTCTTGTGTAACCTTGATTCCTTTATTAAAGAAATAAGAGAATCTGTTAATAATCCGGAATACAAAATTAAGCCTCCATCAATTATACCTAAATTAAAAGGGAAAAAAAGGATGGACAAAAATGTATGTCGCCCAATTTCGCTTTTCACACTAAAAGATAGACTTATTATTGGGTTCACTAATAAATACTTAACTGAGATATTTGATGACTATTTTTATGAAAAATCATTTGCCTTTAGAGCTGTGAAGATTCTTGATAAAAAAAGGACTATCTTAACTCATCATGATGCAATTCAATCAATTCTCGATTATAAGAAAGACTATTCTGGAGACGAATTATATGTGAGTGAATGCGACATAAGTAAATTTTATGATTCGGTCCATCATACAAGGGTAAAAATTCTATTTAAAAGGCTTATTAATAAAATTAAGAAAGATAATCCACATCAATATGATGTTAGGGCAGAACGGATCTTTTATAAATATCTGGAATCATATTCTTTTACACGAAATGTACTTCCATATAATGAAGAGGTAAATAGGCACTATTGGGAAGAAAAGAAAATACCAAATGGCAGTTTTGGATGGGTAAAAGAAGAATTATTGAAATTAGGATATTTTAAGAATATTAAAAAAGCAAATATTGGAGTACCTCAAGGTGGAGCAATATCAGGTTTAATTGCAAATATAGTTCTTGATTATTCGGACAAACAGGTACTTAAGTCAACTAATTCTCAATTGCATTATGTACGGTTTTGTGATGACATGGTTATGATTCATCCCTCTAAGGAAGAGTGTGAAAACGCATCAAAAGTATATTATAAATCCCTACAAAAATCTTTTCTTATTCCTCATGACTTTCAAAATGACTTAATAAATTCATCCAAATCATTTTGGAGTGATACTATCAAATCTAAAGCACCTTACAAATGGTCAAACGACCCAAAAAATTCTTTCCCATGGTTTGGTTTTGTCGGTTATGAAATTCATTATTCCGGTTCGTTGAGAGTTCGGAAAAAATCCTTGAAAAAAGAAAAAGAAAAGCAAAGAGAGGTAGTTTCTAATATATTAAATGCGGTAAGGAAAGGTAAAAGGAAGAGTGATTGGACAATTGTTGAATCAGCAGCAAATAGATTAATTGGTATGTCAGTAGGAAGAATTAACTTGACAAATTTCAAAGAAATTGAAAACGAAATGTGCTGGGTTACTGGATTTAACAAACTTAAAAACAATGATCAATTACGTACTCAAATAAAAAGGCTCGATAATTATAGAACTAAACAACTATCAACTTTAATAAAAGTAATTAAGGAAATCAAAATTAGTACCTTGAAAGAACAACGAATTACAATTTGTAAATTCGCATTTTTAACAATTTATGGCTTAACTGAAAAGGATTCAGAAATCATTCGAAATCAATTAGTAATAGGCAGAGTTTTAAATTCGAAATTTCAACTAGTTAATGAATTTGTTATCGAGGATGGGAATATGGATTTGGGTTTAAGTGACAAATACAGAGAATTTCAGAATGAAATTATTGAGATTCTTAAAAATCCAATTGATAGAAGAAAAATTGTGCATTATGGGAAGCCATTTAGTTATTACTACCATATAATTGAAAAAAACAGAAAATATTAATCCTCTCATCAAAAATTATTATTTTTGTGCCTTCCTACCGCCAGTGGGGTTTTAGACTTTTTTAGTAATATCTAAAACCTTTAATCCATGATTATTAATGAAAAGCAATATCCCAATGATCCTATTGTTGGGTGTGAGTATGTGTTTCCGGGCGATATTGAATCGGAGATGCGGATTGGTTCAAATAAGATATCAGTAACGCTCGTTACCGGTAAAGTGTGGCATCCTGTTTATTTTACTCCGGGAAGTGCATTATTGACAACCCAGGAAAGTATGCCTCCTTCCGGAAGGCTAGTCGAAAGCAAATTTGAAATGAAGATCCCGGGAGGTTCATCTGACATGACCGCTGAACTGAATCGCATTTGTGGCCGATCGATTGTGCTGAAACTGACCTTTGAAAGCAGGAGCGCCATTATATGCGGTGGAAAGAATCGCAAACTTAGGTTACTCACTTCAGCTACACTCAGTACACAAAAAGGGAATGTGCTCGGGTTTGAGTACAAGAGCACGAAAGATTTTATGTGGTTAAATTAACAGGGACAGCCACATAGGGCAACCCATACATTATAGAAAAATATGGCATCACAATATTATATCGTTATAAAACTTGATCCTCACTACCAAAGGTTTTTGAGGAGTCATTTTACATGTGAGTCGGAGATTTTTGAGTTTCCGGCCAGACATCGGTTTAACACCATGCTTGAGCACTTTGTAAGTACAAAGCCTCACGGGTATATAGATCCGGAAGGTGACGGTGGATTGTTTAAGATCGCGCTACCGAATTTTGAATATAAAAATCCGGCTCATTTCCGGTATCTCTCGAAGGTAAAAGAGATGGTATTTAAAGCAAAGATTAAAGAGTACTATGACTGGATCATCCAGGAGCGCATCGGGAAATTAATGAAACGTGCTGAGAAACGAGAGGATGGTAATATGATTACCCTGGACCGGCAGCAATGCACTATTGTGCTAATTGATGAGTTTGGATTTGATTCGGATGACCGGGATTCTTTTGACCGGTTGTACAAGTTATTTACTCGATATAAAAAGAAGGAGATCAACAGGCGGTTTGTCGTGAAGAAGAAGAATGAGAACATCAATTGTTAAAATATGTTAATGCAACATCAGGATAGGTAGTTTAAATTGAGAATTAGAGATTTAGCAGAATATGTATGATTTTTAAGACCAATAAGACAATTTGAATTCGGGTGTAATGTGTTGATAATATCTGATTGATATTTAATCGGGAGCAGGGATCGAAAGATTTCCTGCTCTTGTTGTTTTTGGGGGATGTGGTACAAGCAGTAAGGAATATGGTGATCACAAAATAAAAGCGGGAAATTATCAATGATTTTGGGGCAATCACGGAGGATTGCACCTACTAATCAATTGATATCGTCCTATGCCATTATAAATTGGGTGATTAAAATTGTACCGTTAAAATGAATTCAAATCAAATGGCGAATCTATTATTAGAGGTAATGCGGGATCGGATGATGGTTGACCGGGGATTGGTTGAGAATGTTTATCTCCCATGGCTGATGTCGGTCATGAATGGGGATATGAAACCTGGTGCCTTGCTGAATCAAAAGAAGGACCTCTCTCCAACTGCTTACTCTTTCACGAAGGAGGCTTTTGCAATTGGTGGCCGATCGGCAGCTATGGCGATGGATGGGGCATCAGCTGGTTCTGTTGCTGTTATTCCGATCATTGGAGAATTCCTGAAATATGGTTCACAGTGTACATATGGCGCCAACGAGATTGTTCCTGCCATTTATAAGGCCGGTGAAATGAAAAATATTGTTGCCCTGGTGTTGGATGTAGATTCAGGAGGTGGCTCAGAGGGCGCTGTTCCACCCTTTATTGAGGCAATAAAATATGTGCAGTCAAAAGGAAAACCCGTGGTGTTGCATGGGGATATGGTTGCCAGTGCAGCCTATTATATTGGTTCGTTTTGTGACTACCTCATGGCGGATAATCTGATAAGTTCTGCTTTTGGCAGTATTGGGGTGTATGTTTCTTACATGGATTACAAGGAACAGCTTGAGAAGAAAGGGATTAAGCACAAGACGATCTATGCTCCCCAGAGTGATTTGAAGAATCACGAATACCGCGAATTGGTGGATAACGACAACCCAGAACCACTGATCAACAATATCCTGATTCCATCTGCAACCAGGTTTATCAATACCGTGAAGCAGAACCGAAAAGGTAAGATCAGCGAAGATTCGGACGTTTATCGTGGTAAACTCTATGAGGGTGAAGATATTGTGAAAGAGGGACTGGCTGATGGTTTTGGGACGTTGTATGACGCGATTGAGGTGGCCTCAGGGATGGCGATGATGAGAGGCAGATAATAACCACCACTTCTATTCTAAAGAAAGGGAAAATCAAAAATTGTTTTACTAATTAATTTATAGAAAAATGGATCCATTTAAAACGTTGGGATTAATTGTGCTCGGGATTCTTGGGAAAAAGGAGTTCAGCACAGACAAGGAGGGGCATTTGGTTTTAAGTGCCGAAGAGGGCGAAAATCTGAATGCAAAAATGAAGTATGCCGGTGGAGAGTTTGCCGATCGGTTCAAACAGTCGTTTGATGAATTGGCTGATGCCAATGCCGGTGGAGAAATGGCACAGCAGGATCTGATTGCCAATGCGCTGGTTGGTGCCATTCGCCAGGATGTTTTTGCTGAGCTGAATGCCAACAAAGAAGCGATTAAGGGTGAGCTTGAAAAAGAGTTTAAAGTGAAGCTTGATGGGGTCATGAAGGAGAAGGCTGCTTCGGATCTGAAATATGCCGATTTGGAAACTGAAAAGGCCAGGCTTGAGAAAGAGAATGGAATCCTGGCAGCCAGAAGTGAGGCTGATCAACCAGAAGCACATACCAATAGCCCAGTTGAAAAGGTAGTCGGTGTCGCATTTAAGGTGAATCAGAAACACTTTCACAACAAGATGGCCACGGATTACATTAACGGCAATTCGAGTGCGGCTATTGTTGCAATGACGAATGGCACCTTTGGAAATAAGACCATGGGTGGAGGACCAGCTGATACAATCGATGTGTCGGAGATTAACGAGGAGTTTGGCACATACCTGAGCGACCCGGCCCGCAGGATGAAGATCTACAAGGAGATTTTGAAGCCGACTGAAAGCAGGGTATACATGACCAAGGTACTGGCTATTAATGAGTGGCGGGATGCCAAGGCACGTATTGATTCTGTGGTTCAGCAGTTTATTGCCAAGTGGACACCGCTTGGCAAGGTTAAAGTGACTCCTTTGAAAATTGTGAACAGAAGGCATAAGATCAACTTACCGATTGTTCCCGATGATATTACAGGCGGATATCTGACTTACCTATATAATGAAGAGCTGACTCCGGATCAGATGCCTGTTACGAAATATGTTGTCGACGAACTCCTTCGTCCGCGTGTCTCGGATGATATTGAGTACAAAATGATTGCTACTGGTAAATTTGTAGAAATCGATCCTTCAACAGTTACTGAAGGTGGTGCAGGTCAGGTTCCGGAAAAGAGTATGGACGGTTTTTTGACAATACTGAAAGAAGAATATACATCGGTCGGTTCAGCTATGAATTTCTGGACCCCGACGATTGCCTGGAGCGAAGATAATTCGGTCAATTACTTTGAGGAGTACGCGAAATGGATTAAGAAGCAAAACCCGACTTTGGCAAAAGTTGGTCTGAACGTCTTTTGTGATCCTGACATGGATGAAGTCCGCAGAAAGAAATACAGGGAAATGTTCCCAATGACGAAAGACTCGGATATGAATAAGGTGAAGATTGACTTCAGTAACCTCACGATCGTGCCACTGGAAAATATGAGGGGATCGGGAGTTTTGTTTTCGACACCGAAAGAGAACTTTATCGAGCTTCATCATATCAACGAAGCCAGCGGAGCTACCAAGCTGTTCCTTCAACTTCAAAATTATGAAGTGAGGGTATTCGGAGAGTTCTGGCTGGCAGTTGGATTCGCTGTGGCTGAGTGGGTTTTTGCAGCGATTGCACCTGTTGAAGGAAGCGGTGCTTAGTATTAAGATCAATGGCGCTACCCTAATATGTGGTGGCGTCGTTGTATTAATTCACCTTTTAAATATTTGATGCTATGGCATTTATTAGTGTAAAGAAATCTATCTCAAAAAACGGAAATCCCGGTCGCCCGAATCCTAAAAGTTCCTATATCATTCTGATCCGAACTGACGATTTGCTGAGCAAACCGGTCAAAGGAGCCGATGGCGTATCTGTTATTGGTCCACTGGTTTTAAAAGCAGGGGCAAAAGCCATCGAGATCTATGCAACTCCAAATACCATCAAAGTGGGAGACAAAACAAGTGGTGAGGCCGACAAAAAAGGATTTATCCATACGGTCGAATTTGATCATCCGGGATCGAGTCTGCAATATTCGCAGTTTATCAACGACAATGTTAATGAGAACCTGATAGCAATTGTGGTTTATCCCGATCTTGCGTTCAATAAATTGCTTGGCTGGCCGGGGAATCCATTACAGCTGAACCACGAGCAAAAGGATGATGAGAAGGAAGATTCGAATTCTGTGAAACTTGAGTCTCTTTTTGCAGGCGATAAAATTATTCACTACACGGGAGCTCTTCCATCAGTTGAAGGAAGTGGCGCTTAGTCTTAGTTTTTACTAAAAAAGCTCAAGGGCGCAGTTCTGCAAATGCGGGATTTGTGCCCTTGTTTTTTAAATATAGGGTAGTCACTTAGGGCTACCCGTACAATCCGTATCGATATGATTGGAGTATTTTACCCGTATTTTGCCAGTGCAAGCAGGTGGAAGGAGTTACGTTATTCGCTCAGGAGCCTGGAGAAGTTTTTCAATGAAGATTATGAGGTTTGGATCGTAGGAGACATGCCGGAGTGGATCCGAAATGTAAAACATATTCCCCATCAAAAAACAGAGATGGTAAATGCTGGAGCTACTTATGATGCTGTGTCAAAGCTGAAGCTTTATATCGACCACAACGATAGCCCGGATCAGTTTCTTCGCATGTATGATGATGTTTACCTTACTGGTGCCAGAACTGTGAAGCAAATGCAGATCACCCGATATTTATTCACAAACGAGGAATTAAATACCGGGGAGTTTGCGTCTGGAGGAATGGTTTGGCGCGACCAGGTATTTCGAAGTACAGACGCAGTAGTTAGATTGGGATATCCCGGATATATGACAGAAACTCATTGTCCAGAGGTTTTTGAGAAAGAGAAAATGCGGGAGATTTTTGAAATGTTTGATCCGTTAGAAAATCGGCTGTTGACTTCAACTCTTTATTTCAATGTTTTTCCATACGAATTAATACTGAAAGACCGGAAGG